>BNJU01000572.1_pt1 | contig 272322 bp, 323 predicted proteins | sample 8539281 | NCBI WGS metagenome assembly BNJU01 (sample SAMD00202456, study PRJDB9452) | human saliva metagenome | isolation source: human saliva | place: Japan
GACAACGGCATTGACCGGGCTACTTTTGGTGAGCTGAGGAACCGATGCGATTACGTCAGCGAACCGTGGCTCACACATGCTGATATCTACGACGAGGACGGTGCTGTGGCGGTGTCTGACGAACGAAGCGTGACTGCCCAAGAGGCCTGTGCGACCGGTGTCTATCATCTTGCGGGTGGCTTCGTCGTTACTAATGAAGACCTGGAAGCAGACGCGGCGCGCTTTGAGATTGGGGAGAACACTGGTGAGTGGGCAGTCCTACGGGAGCATCCGTCTTTGTAGGGTTTCGACAAGCGCCGGAGGGGAAACACCCGATAGATGTCGAAAGTAGAGAATCTAGCGACCTGGTCTGGTGAGATGTGTTGTGGTCTCCTGAACTGCGCCGACTACGGTGTTGACGCGATTCTAATGTCCCAGCCATCGTGGGAAGTTTTCGGATCAATCGTGTCCAAATAGTCGATGACCTGCTGACGTGCGTCCTCCAGGTGAGCAACCTGCGTCAGTATGTGGTCTCCATCGTAGAGTTCCCAGCCTCCCTCGTATACGCCTTCCCAGCGTCGGGCGGTGATGGTCAATATCTCCATCGGCGGTCCTCCTCAGACTCAGGAAATGTAGTAGTGGGGTTCACGGTTAGGGTTATAGGACTCGTCGTGTTGTTGGTGTCGGTCCCAGGAGTTGTGGTGTGGACCGGTGAGGTGAACCGCGGAAACATCGTGGCTGAGTGCCGGTATAGGAGCTGGATAGTTACGAGTTCCCGGATAGGTTATGACATTCGGGATAGGTTACTAAGCTATCCGGAACTGCGTTTCCTATCCACGAGCGTGTTTTCCTATCCAGAACTTGCACCGTCATAAGCGTGTGCGCTGATTTGCCTGGCTACGCGGGCTTCCTCGCGGTCGGTGCCTGGCTCATTGACCTTGTCGCTCCCGCACGGGAACCCGCTGTTCCGCACGCTAACCCTCTGTCCTGCACGTGGGCAGCCTCGCCGACGCTCAGATGAGCGGGTTTACGTGCGGAAGAGCAGTCCCAAGCTCTAGGTGGTGCGCCCAGGTCTAGGATCCGCCGTGTCGACCGCACCGACAGCGGCGAGGCAGGGCGAGGTCCGCCTTGTTCCTGAGCAGCATTTGCACGAGATCTTCCAGCAATGCGGCAGATACTAGGCAGAGTGCAATGCCTCCCTAACCGGTTCAGTGCCTCTCTAACTAGTGCAACCCTGTACGCCTCGTTGCGCGGATACGAGTACGCGGGCAGGGCCCCTCTGTCCCTGCCCGCGCCTTCAAGCCGTGCGTCCCGCCGCTGCGGGAGCAGTGATATCAGTCGTTCATGAAATGGCGTTCGTCCAGGATCTGTGCGCCAGCGCCCACCAGGGAGGGCAGGTGCTCGTTCGCGTGGTGGCCGCAGAAGAAAAGCTGGCCGCCCGACGGCATGGTCGCACGAACCCAGGCGCGAGCGCCGCAGGCGTCGCAACGATTCGCCGCGCTCAGCTGCGGCTCGTCCAGTACGGGGCGTTCAAGAATCTGTGCCTTCATGCATCCATCACACACCATTGAGCCACCCCGCGCACCCCTGTTCACCGGGGGCGCAATCTCTGACCACCGTCGACACCGCGACACAACGCCTCACGGGCCGCGACAACGCAGAAAAAGCCCGCGAGAATGTCGCGTGCGACGAGCCGCTAAACCGCGCCGATCGGCGCAAAATAGCCCAGGCCTCGTCAAGCGTGGAAAGCCTCCCAGAACCCACGCCACACGCCCAGCGGACCGCAAATGAGCACGTAGCCACCTATGATTCACCTCGTGACTCCTACCGACGCATCCGACTACAACGCACGGCACCTCTCCGTCCTCGAAGGCCTTGAGGCGGTGCGCAAGCGCCCCGGCATGTACATCGGCTCCACCGACCACCGAGGCCTCATGCACTGCCTCTGGGAGATCATCGACAACGCCGTCGATGAGGCTCTGGAAGGATACTGCGACACCATCGACGTACGCCTCCACCCCGACCACTCCGCCTCCGTCGCCGACAACGGTCGAGGCATCCCCGTCGACATCGTGCCCGGCCAAGGCCTGACCGGCGTCGAGGTCGTCTACACCAAGCTCCACGCCGGCGGTAAGTTCGGCGGCGGCTCCTACGCGGCCTCCGGCGGCCTCCACGGCGTCGGCGCCTCCGTCGTCAACGCTCTCTCGGCGCGTCTCGACGTGCAGGTCGACCGCGGCGGCAAGACCCACGAGATGTGCTTCCGCCGCGGCGAGCCCGGCGAGTTCGACGACTCGAAGCAGCGCACCCCCAACTCGCCTTTCGCGCCCTTCACGGATGGTTCCATCCTGAAGACCGTCGGCAAGGTCAAGAAGGCGCAGACCGGCACGCGCGTGCGATTCTGGGCGGACTTCCAGATTTTCCCGGCCACGGCATCCTTCTCCTGGGAGGACCTGCTGGCGCGCGCCCGCCAGACCGCGTTCCTCGTGCCCGGCCTGACCATCAACTGCTACGACGAGCGCGGCGACGAAGAACTGCGCGAGAGTTTCCGCTTCGACGGAGGCGTCGTCGACTTCGCGAACTGGCTGGCCTCCGATGGCCCCGTCACCGACACGTGGCACATCACGGGTGAAGGCACCTACAACGAGACCGTGCAGGCCCTCGACTCTAAGACCGGTCACCTGCGTGCCACCCAGGTCGAACGCACCTGCGAGGTCGACATCGCGCTGCGCTGGGGCATCGGATACGACACGGCTATCCGGTCCTTCGTCAACATCATCGCCACCCCCAAGGGCGGCACCCACGTGGCCGGCTTCGAGCAGGCGGTTCTCAAAACCCTGCGCGCCGCCATCGACAAGAACGCGCGCAAGCTCAAGGTCGGTGCAAAGGACGGGCGCCCCGAAAAGGACGACGTGCAGGCCGGTATGACCGCCGTCATCACCGTGCGCTTCCCCGAGCCTCAATTCGAGGGCCAGACGAAGGAAACGCTGGGCACCCCGCAGATCCGAGCCGTCGTCAACCGCGTCGTCGCCGACTGGCTGAAGGACAAGTTCGCCTCCTCCAAGCGCGACGACAAGCAGCAGACGTCCCTCCTCATGGAGAAGGTCGTCGGCGAGATGAAGGCCCGCGTGTCTGCGCGCATCCACAAGGAGATCTCGCGCAAGAAGAACGCGCTGGAAACCTCCTCGCTGCCCGCCAAGCTCGCGGACTGTCGCCTCGAGGACGTGGCTGAGACAGAGCTGTTCATCGTCGAGGGTGACTCCGCCCTGGGCACGGCCAAGGCCGCGCGCAACTCCCAGTACCAGGCCCTCTTCCCGATCCGAGGCAAGATCCTCAACGTGCAGAAGGCCTCGACCGCGGACATGCTGGCCAACGCCGAGTGCGCGAACATCATCCAGGTGATCGGTGCGGGTTCGGGGCGTACCTTCGACCTGCCGCAGGCAAGATACGGCAAAGTCATCCTCATGACCGATGCCGACGTCGACGGCGCGCACATCCGCACCCTGCTGCTGACCCTGTTCTTCCGCTACATGCGACCCATGGTCGAGGCCGGGCGCATCTACGCGGCCGTCCCACCCCTGCACCGCATTGAGGTCGCGGGCAAGGGACGCAGGAAGCGTGAATTCATCTACACCTACTCCGAGGATGAGCTGCACCGCAAGCTCGCCGCGCTGCGCCGCTCGGGCCGTACGTGGAAGGAGCCGATCCAGCGCTACAAGGGTCTAGGTGAAATGGATGCCGATCAGCTGGCGGAGACCACGATGGATCGTGCCCACCGGTCGCTGCGTCGCATCACCCTGGCCGACGAGGAGGCCCTGCGCCAGGCGGAGGACGTGTTTGAGCTGCTCATGGGCTCGACCGTGGGTCCGCGCAGAGAATTCATTGTCACTGAATCGGCCGGCCTTGATCGCATGCGGATTGACGCGTAATTTCGGGCACAAGCTGTCAACTTTCTGAAAAAGCGTTCATCATGAACACACAAATATCCGAGGTCAGTGTGACTTAAGGCCCGATTACCCGCTAGGATGTTACGCATGACAGGACTTGCGCAGCGACTCACGCCGCCCGTGTCCGTCCCGTACCCGGGCAATCACCTCGGGTTGCGCTGGCGGCCCATGATTGGCCGCGACGCACCCGCCGTGTACGCACTCATCTCCCTGATCGAAGACGACGATAACGCTATTCGGCGCACCTCCGTGGAAGACATCGCTGACATGATGGAGGGGGAGAACGGCCGCGATTGGGTGGACACGATTGTCGGCCTTGATGCGAATCGGAATATTTGCGCGGTCGCATCGGTGCGTGTGCTGCGCGGCATCCATGAGGCAGCGACTGCCATCGTGAGTGCCTATATCCATCCGCATTGGCGAGGCCGTGGCGTGGGTCGAGCTCTTCTGTACTGGCAGGACGGGCGTGCTCGCCAGATGCTGGTCGAGACTTTCGGTGCCGAATCGGACGTCCCTGTGTCAATCTCGAACCTGGTGGACGCGCACATGACGGATCGCCGCCGCCTCTACATTGCGGCAGGCTTCTTTGCCAAGCGCATCTACCGTGTCATGTATCGCGACCTGGCGGGTGGCGAAGTGGCTCCCGCAGGCGCGCCACGGCTACCGCATCGTGCCGTGGAGCCAGGTTCCGCAGGAGCAGATCCGCGCGATCCACATGGAGGCTTTCCAGCAGGCGTTCCGTTCTCCGCTGCGCGCCCTGTGGTGGGATGACGCGATGAATCACTTCGATCCGCGCTGGTCGTTCGTGGCTGTGGACAGCGAGGGCGAGGTCGTCGGCTATGCGATGACGGGTCGTCCTGCGCAGCGCTGGGTTGCCACCGGTCGGCCGGAGGCCTATATCTATCTGCTCGGCGTCGCCGAGGCACACCGCGGTCGTTCGGTGGCTAGCGCCCTCGTGGGCAACGCTGTCGCAGCCGCATCAGCGTCGGGTGCGTCACGCATTGGGCTCGATGTGGATATGTCGAGTCCTGATCGGGCGCATAGTATTTATGAGCATCTTGGTTTCGTTGACGAAGCCGCCGAGGTTTACTACACGATCGATCAGTAGTCCGCTAGGAGTCGAGCATGAGCATTCCTCTCGCGCAGAGAGCCGGTGCCCCTGAGTTCGTTCCCTTCCCGGGCGAGCATCACGGCATCGAGTGGGAGCCGCTGACGGCTTCTCATCATGTCGGCTTGTCGGCGCTTTTTGCGCGCATGGAGGCCCGCGATAATCCGCCGTACCGCACCAGCCCGGACGAGGTAAAGGAGATGCTCTCGTCGGCCTCTCATTGGCGAGGCCTCGTCGGGGTTGCGCGCAGGGGTATCGCCGCGGGTCGCCTCGTTGCCTTCGCGCAGGTGGTCCTGCGATTCCCTGGGCGCGTGGAGTGTGTGTGCGTCGGGGGAGTGGATCCAGACTTTCGGCGTATCGGCCTCGGTAATGCGATTGTCGATTGGCAGGAGGGGACGGCGCGCCAGATGCTCGCCGGTGTTGAGGGCGACGGTCCTGCGCAGATTACCTGTCACGTTGAGGCGGGGCAGGATGATCTTGAGGCGCAGCTGAAGGTGCATGGTTTCCGCTGGGCGCGCACCTACTACGAGTTGCGCGCGACGCTGGAGGACCTGGCTCCGATGCCGGACCTTGGGTCGTACATGAGTATCGAGGCCTGGGATCCCCAGTGGGAAGAACCGGCCTTGCGCGCTGCGAACCGTTTGAACGAGTCGGAGTGGGGGCGCCCCCCGCTCACGCAGGAGCAGTGGATGCAGGGGCGCACCGCTTTTGCACCCGAATGGTCTTTTGTTGCCGTGGATCGCACGGGTGATCGTCCGCGCGTCGCGGGCTTCCTGCTGGCCTCGCGCTACGAGCAGGACTGGGCGGCGTTGGGGTGGCGCGAGGGCTATATCGACCAGTTGGGCGTGTTGTCGGCGTGGCGCGAGACTCACGTTGCGGATGCGCTGATCCTGGCCTCGATGTGGGCGCAGAAGCGCGACGGCATGGATCGCTCGGGCACCGGCGTCGGGTCTGCCAACCACACGGGCGCGCTGGCGGTCTATGACTCTCTGGGCTTCCGCACGGTCGGGCAAACTCGACTGTACGCAATCGAAGTGTGACAATTGTCCCGTATTCTGGAACGGTGTCTAACCAGGATGACCTTATGTTGCATTTCACATTTGCAAGCTTCTTGTGAGGAGTGAGTTTCTGTGAGCGCTTTCGCGGGGAATCGCTCCCTTGGTCCTAATTGTCTGACCAATTAATTTTTTAGGCTCGCAGCGGAGGACCGCGAGCGTCCTCGGTGCCACGCGCGCCCCATCTCCACAGTGCGGAGCCAGCATGACTACGAAGTCGTCAGCACAAAACACATCCATTCCGCCTCTGGTCATTCGAAGCGCCATCGTCGCCTCTCTCGGCGGCCTGCTCTTCGGCTTTGACACGGCGGTCATTTCCGGTGCGGAAGAAAAACTTACCGAGCTGTACGCTCTGTCCTCCTTGGGTGAGGGCATGATCGTCGCCATCGCAACCATCGGTACGATCTGCGGTGCCATCGTCGCCGGTAACCTCGCCGACCGCTTCGGTCGTAAGCCGATCCTGTTCTGGATCGGTGTCCTCTTCGGCGTTGGTGCTCTGGCGACCGCGCTGGCCCCTCTGCCCACACTGGTCACAGGTGCGGATGGAACTGTGTCGGCCTCGTCCTCCTTCCCGATCACCTTCTTCATGGTGTTCCGCTTCCTCGGCGGCGTTGGCGTGGGCCTGTCTTCCGTAGTCGCGCCCATCTACACCGCTGAGATTGCGCCCGCTCGCGTGCGTGGTCGCCTGGTCGGCCTGGTTCAGTTCAACATCGTCTTCGGTATCCTCCTGGCCTACGCCTCCAACGCGGTGATCCGCGAGATCGCCCACGAGGAGACCGCGTGGCGCTGGATGCTCGGCGTCATGGCCGTCCCCGCCGTCTTCTTCCTTGTCTTCCTGGCTACTGTGCCCGAGACTCCGCGCTGGCTCCTGGCTCATGGACAGGAGGAACGCGCCGTTAAGATCTCCGAGCGCCTCACCGCCACGCAGGCAGAGAGCCACGAGCAGATCGACGAGATCAAGGCGCAGATCGCCGAAGACGCTGCGGGTGGTAAGGTCGCCTTCTTTACGCGCCGCTACCGCAAGGTCATTCTCATGGCGTTCTGCATCGCGATGTTCAACCAGCTCTCCGGTATCAACGCGATCCTCTACTACGCGCCGAAGGTCATGAAGCTCGCAGGCGGTGCCGCCGTCCTGGGCGATGCCTTCCCCTACATCGGCTCCGTCATCGTCGGCCTCATGAACCTCATCGCGACCATGGCTGCCCTGACCGTCATCGACAAGATCGGTCGCCGCCAGCTCATGATCGTCGGCTCGATCGGCTACCTAGTCTCCTGGGCTTCCTCGCCGGCATGATGTTCGCCTACGAGGGCGGCTGGTTCGAGGAGGGCAGCGCTGCCCCCGTGTGGCTGATCCTCCTGGGTCTCCTCGGCTTCATCGCCTCGCACGCCTTCGGTCAGGGTTCGGTCATCTGGGTGTTCATCTCGGAGATCTTCCCCAACCGCGTACGTGCGCGCGGCCAGTCGCTGGGTTCGCTCACGCACTGGGTGTTCGCCTTCATTACCACCTATGCCTTCCCTGTGCTCACCGATAAGCTCGGTGGTGGCTACGCTTTTGGAATCTTCTTCCTCGCGATGGTCGGTCAGCTATTCTGGGTCCTGAAGGTTATGCCCGAAACCAAGGGCATCCCGCTCGAAGAAATGGAAGAGAAGCTGGGGTTGACGAATGACTAGAATCGTGAACATCGGGGAAGCTCTCATCGATGAGATCACCCGCCCAAACAGTGAACCCGTCGAGGTCGTCGGGGGATCGATGCTCAACGTCGCAGCCGGTCTGACCCGGCTGGGTCACGAATCCGAGCTGGCGACCTGGTTCGCGCGCGATGCACGCGGCGACAAGGTCCGCGAGCACGCCGAGGCCGCGGGAGTGACCCTCACTCCCGGCTCTGACGGAGCCGAATTCACCACGGTTGCCCATGCGGCAGTCGACGAGAAGGGCCACGCCACCTACGAGTTTGATCTCTCGTGGGACGTGCCCGCCGTTGAGGATCCCGAAAGCGTTGGACACGTGCATACTGGCTCCTACGTGGTCGTCGTCGAACCCGGTGCCGACAAGGTCCTGGCTGCCGTTAAGCGCCAGGCTATCCGTGGCACCGTCTCCTACGATCCGAACATCCGTCCCGCTCTGCTGGGGACGCCGGATGAGGCCCGCCCGCACGTCGAGGCGATCGTCGCCCTCGCTGACGTCGTGAAGGCGTCCGACGAGGACCTGAAGTGGCTGTACCCGGATCGTCCCATCGAGGACGTCCTGCGCGAGTGGTTGCAGTCCGGTCCCTCCCTGATCCTGTGCACGCGCGGCCCGTGGGGCGTCTACATTTTGACTGCCGCCGAGCGCGATATGCTGGTCGTCGATCCTCTCGATGTCGAGCTCGTGGACACGGTGGGCGCGGGCGACTCGCTTATGGCAGGCCTGATCTCCGGCCTGGTCGACGCGGACCTTTTGGGTTCGGCTGAGGCGAAGCAGCGCCTGCGCGAGGCGTCGTGGGACCAGATCCTGCCCGCCATTCACCGCGGCATCATCACCTCGGGTATCACGATCCTCTACCAGGGCGCTTACTCGCCCACGCGCGAGGAGGTCAACGAGATCCTGGCAGCAGACAAGACGCTGCGAGGCTGACAGGGGAGCAATCCTCGACTGATGGGTGTGGGCCCGGCCGATTGGCCGGACCCACACCCATATCAGCGTGACCCTGACAAAGCGGTGGGGTGGCCGGGATTTTTCCCGGCCACCCCACCGTCGTAACAACAGGAGAGCGTCAGCCAATCGCCGCAATCGCGAAGGTGATCGGCACGCCCGAGCCGTCTCGGCGCTCGTCCTCGGCGGGCAGCTCCACGGGGGTGCCGTCGGAGGCAGCAGCCCGCCCAGGCCTCGTGCCGACCCACGCGATGTCGAGGCGATCCTCGCCGCGCAGGAAACGCTGACAGCGCACGCCCTGTCCGCCGCGGCCCTTCGACGGGTAACACTCGAAAGGCGTGACCTTCACCGTCGTCTGGCCCGTGCCCGGCAGCGCGCCCAGCGCAGCAGCCACCGTCACCACCACAGCATCGATGGGAGCCTCGATCACCCAGAAGCCCAGGGCCACGGCACCGGGGTTGAGCTTCATGCCCGCCATGCCGCCGGCCGTGCGACCCTGCGGGCGAACTTTCGCCGCGGGCGTGCGCAGCAGCTGCGCATCCGAGGAGATAAACACCAGGTCAGCGTCGTCCGTGCACTGATCAAAGCCCACGAGGTGATCGCCGTCCTCCAGGGTGATGACCTCCCACTCGTCGCGCTGGAGCACGTCCGGGCGCAGCCGCTTGACCGTGCCGTGGGCCGTGCCCATCGCGACGATGGCCTCGCTCTCAGGGTTTAGGAGACCCACGGCGGGCACATCCGTGTGCAGGAGCATCGAGGACGGCATAGCCCCGGCCAACGACAGACCCGTCTCAAAGCGGGGGAGCGCCGGCAGGTCCACGACCTCGATGCGGTGCGCGATGCCATCCTGGGTCACCACGGCCACCTGCGAGCGCACCGTCGAAGCCAGCTGCACCCGCCAGCCGTCGGAGGCCGCGCGCGAACCCGGCTCGAGCGGCTCTCCGCCCTCGACGCGAGCAAGCGCGCCCGAGGAGGACAAATACGACCACGCACGGGTCGTCCGGGATCTGCAGCTCCAGGCCCTCACCCGAACGCGACACCGACGGCAAGGCTGCCAAGGCGGCATCCTCCGCAGCCACCGTAGCCCCCACGGGCGTGCCCGTCGAGGCCATGAGCAGCGTGCGACGCGGCGTGCCCAGACGCTTCGAGACCTCGCGCAGCTCCTTCTTCACAAGCTTGCGCAACAGCTTCGGATTCTCCAGGATCTCGCGCAGGGAAGCGATTGCCGCTAACAGCTCGTCGCGCTCAGTCTCCAGCTCGATGCGGGAGAACTTCGTGAGGCGACGCAGGCGCAGTTCCAGAATGTAGTTCGCCTGGGCGTCGGACAGGTCAAAGGCCGTCATGAGGCGCTCACGCGCGCTCTCCGCGTCATCGGAAGACCGAATGATCGCGATGACGTCATCGATGTCTAGGATCGCGATGAGCAAGCCCTCGACCAGGTGCAGGCGATCCTCACACTTTGTCAGGCGGAAGCGACTGCGGCGCGTGGTGACGTCCAGGCGATGATCCAGGAAGACCTGCAGCATCTCTTTGAGGCCCAGCGTGCGCGGCTGGCCATCCACGAGCGCCACCGCGTTGATCGAGAAGGAATCCTCCAGCGGCGTGCGCTGGTAGAGCTGCTGGAGCACGGCCTCGGGAACGAAGCCGTTCTTCACCTCGATGACCAGGCGCAGGCCGTGGACGCGGTCAGTGAAGTTCTGGACCGACGAAATGCCCTTGAGACGGCCCGCGTTCGCGTTTTCCTTGATCTTTTCGATGACCTTCTCGGGTCCCACCATGTAGGGCAGCTGGGTGACGACGATGCCCATCTTGCGGGCCGTCACACGCTCGATCTGGACCTTCGCGCGTGTCTTGAACGTGCCGCGGCCCGTCTCGTAGGCTTCTTTGATACCTTCGAGTCCGACGATGACGCCGCCCTCAGGCAGGTCGGGGCCGGGAATGTAGCGCATGAGGTCGGTGACGGACGCCGACGGGTTATCCAACAGGTGGATAGCGCCCGCGATCGTCTCGGAAAGATTGTGCGGGGCGATATTCGTCGCCATACCCACGGCGATGCCCGAGGCGCCGTTGACCAGGAGCTGCGGGAATGCGGCCGGCAGGACGTCGGGCTGCATGAACTGGTTGTCGTAGTTGGGGACGAAATCGACCGTGTCCTCGTCCAGGCCCGTCACCAGGTCCAGCGCGGCGGGTGCCATGCGCGCCTCGGTGTAACGCGCTGCGGCCGGACCGTCATCCAGCGACCCGAAATTACCGTGTCCATCCACCAGGGGAACCCGCAAATTGAACGGCTGAGCCAGACGCACCAAGGCCTCGTAAATCGCGGAATCGCCGTGCGGGTGCAGCTTACCCATGACCTCGCCGACGACGCGCTGAGACTTCACGTGCCCCTTGTCGGGACGCAGCCCCATTTGATCCATCTGGAACATGATGCGGCGCTGCACGGGCTTGAGGCCGTCGCGCGCGTCGGGCAGCGCTCGGGCGTAGATGACGGAGACCGCGTACTCCAGGAAGGATCCACGCATCTCATCGGACACGTCGATCTCGGAGATATTTTCGTCTTTTTCGGGAATGTCGACGACCTGGTCCTTTTTTGCCATAGGCGCAATTATGACGCGGGAACGCTCTCATTTCGACTGGGACGCAGGTTAGGGGCACAATTGTGGGATGAATACTTGGACCCGCATAGAACGAAGCGGCTTTTACCCGCGCGCAGTGGAGCGTGCGCTACGCCGAGCGCTGGGAGCAGGAGAACCGCTCGCGACGCTGTGTCAGGTGGACACGGGCTTTCGACCGGGGTTCCGTGTTCCGTCACCTCACCGTCGCTTCTTTGACCGAGCGGGCGATCGTCCAGCTGCACGTCGACGAGATGGACGGCGGATCGGCGACCATCGCGACGGCCGTGCACCGCGTGGCTGACATCGCCGGATATTCCACGATGGAGGTTTTCACTGACCCCGAGAACGCCGTCGGCCTGTCCGAGATGACCATCGCGTTGGACTTGAAGGGGGCGCGCCGACTTGACGTCGAACCCGCCCGCTGCGACGACCCGAATTGCATGGCCGACCACGGCTACACGGGTACTTCGTATCCGGATGACATGACCTTCCGCGTGTCGGCGGCTGCCGACGGGCAGGATGCCTTGGACGAGGCCGTCGAGTTCGTTGACTGCCTGGCTGGGCTGATGGGGACCCGCAGTGAGTGAACGCGTCATGACACTGGACATGCCCGGCGCTGACCTGCCGGGCACCACCGATCCGTCGATCACGGACATCATCCCCGGCGCGCTCGCCGCCATCGACCCGGCTCTGCCCGGCGCGTCGTCCGAGGCCGCCAGCGCGCTCGGGATCGAGGCCGGGGCTGGCCAGGTGCTCCTCATCCTCGTCGACGGCTTTGGCTATGAGCTCATGCAAGAGCACTTGGGGCACACGCCGACGCTTCGTCGCATGCGGGCCGACATCCGCTCGATCCACACGATTGTGCCCTCGACGACGTCGGCTGCGATCACCGCGTTTGGCACGGGCGCGCGCCCGGGAGCGACCAACATGGTGGGCTTCTCCGTCGCCTACGGGGGCGGCGTCATGAACCTGCTCGCTATGGAGGGCGGTCCCGCGCCCACGCAGTGGCAGCCGGTCCCCACCTATTTTGAGCGTCTTGCCGAGGAGGGCGTGTCCTCAGCGGTCGTGTCGCCCGCGCGCTTCGCCGGGTCCGGCCTGACGGGCGCAGCACTGCGCGGTGCGCGCCACGTGCCCGCCGATACCCTTGAGCAGCGCGTGAGCGCGGCCCTGCGCGAGCTGCGCGCGGGCACGCCTGTCGTCTACCTGTACTGGTCCGAGATCGACCATTCGGGTCACGCTCACGGCGTGGCCTCCGATGCGTGGATCGGACAGGTCGAGCAATTTGATGCGGGCCTGGCAATGCTCATGCGGGGCCTGCCGAGCGGCGTACGCGTCGTTCTGACGGCCGATCACGGCATGATCAACGTGGAACCCAGACCGCATTATCGACGTGGCCTCCACGCCCGCCCTGCGTGAGGGTGTGCGAATCGTCGCGGGCGAGACGCGAGCGGCCCATGTGCACGCCGAGGAGGGACGCGCCGACGAGGTTGAGGAACGCTGGCGTGAGACGCTGGGGGAGAGCGCCTGGGTGCTGTCGCGCGCCCAGATGCCCGCGCTCATCGGCGAGGGCAGCGGCGCATCGGTTATCGGCGACCTGCTTGTTCTTGCGCGCGGGCGCGGGGGAGTGGTCGATTCACGGACACAGAGCGCGGCGGCCATCGCGATGCCGGGCATTCATGGCTCGGTGACGCCGACTGAGATGCGTATCCCCGTCGTGACGCTCTCCTAGCAATGTCGGCCCCCTGTTGTCAGGGGGCCGACCTGTTTACGGCTTCGAGCCAAAGACGATTTCGTCCCAACTGGGCACCGAGCGCCGCCCCTTCTTAGAGGACACGCTACGTGTCAGGCGGTTTCCCTGATAGACCCTGCGCAGGTATCGATCCGGTTGCGGTCAGCGCGCCTCCCGTCAGAGCAGACACAGCCCCCGTCGTCGTGGGAGCATTGTCCGCGCCGGAGGACTCGCCGCCAGCGGTCACGGCCTTCATGGGCAGCGCGGGAGTGCGCTGCTCCTCTGAATTCGCCGAGGCCTCGGTCCCTTCGGAAGGAGAAGCGGAGTCAGAGAGCCACGGCAGCGCGTGGGACGAGGTCTGGGCACCGTCACGCGTCGAGCGGATACCGACGGGGATGGCACCGGTGACCTGACGGCGCGTGGGCAGGGGGATGGCACCGGAAGCGGGCGTACCCGCGTCCTGCTCAATCTTGGTGCGCGCGGAAGCCAACGAGTAGATACGTGCGGAGATCGGGCCGCTCGACGGCTCAGGCTCGGCGGAGTTCTCCGCATCCTCACCCGCGATAGCGGCCAGGTATTCTGCTTCTTCATCCTCCTCGTCGCCCAGATCTACGTCGACCTTCTGGCGTTTGCCGCGCGCAGCGTTCAGTTGATCGATCAGGGCCTCGCGGGTGCGTAGATCCTCTTCGTCGGGATCAGGAGCCGGCGCGGGGCGGGGGATGGGAGAGAAAATCGACGAGGAGGGGGAGCAGAGACCTGTTCGGTCAGCCACTGGGCCTCCTGGTCGATGGCCTCGAGCGTGCCCTGAGTTCGACAGATGCCAGTGGGCCGCGTGCTCGGCTGCTCCCTGCACAAAGGTGACGATGATCTGCCAAGGTTCCCCGGCCTCGCGCGTCGCGGACCAATCGAGGGAGGACGGCTCGACGCCACGCGCCGCCAGACGGTCCAGCACGAGGTCGCCCATCGTGGGGCCGCCCTCACCGATGCGCACCGCTTGGGCCCGAGACAGCGCGTAATCTTTCTCAGCCTGAACGGGAGCCTCAAAACGCTCAACAGCCTTCACGTCCATGCCGTGTGTGGATGCGATCTCCTCCGGGGTCGCACCTGCGCGCAAGAGAGCCTGAATGTCGCGGGGAGCAAGAGTAGGACGCGAGGGCGTGATATCCACCTTGGGGCGGTCACGGCGGATAGCGCCGCGGAGCTCGTCCGAGATCAAGATCGAATAGCGTTCACCCTGGGCGTCGGTGAGCACCAGGGACTCGCCGTCGGAGCTGGTCCCGAGCAATTCGAGCTCAATCATCGCTTCCTCCTCATACGTCACGGTGGAATCGTCTCAAATTATGCGCACAATGTCGCGTAACGGCGCGCGTGTCACACATACGATGGCACATTCGTTCCACAAGTGTTATCCTCCCTGCGCATAGACACTCGTATAAAACTGTACGAGGGTGAAAGGGGAGAACCATGGCAACCGATTACGATGCACCGCGTAAGAACGAAGACGAGGTCTCAGAGGACTCGATTGAGGAGCTGAAGTCCCGTCGCAACGATGCCGGTTCAGCCGAGATCGAAGAAGACGAGAACGAGGCTGCCGAGAACTTTGAGCTTCCCGGTGCCGACCTGTCCAAGGAAGAGCTGACCGTTCACGTCGTTCCGCGCCAGGATGATGAGTTCACCTGCTCGGAGTGCTTCCTCGTCCACCATGCGTCGCAGCTCGATCACGTGGATGCCAACGGCAATCCTGTGTGCACCGAGTGCGCGATGTAAGGTAGAGGGATGTTCGGACGAAAGAAAAAGACATACAACGACGACTTCGACGAGGTTGAGGCGCTGCCTCGCCTCAGTGACGAAGACGCCGAAATCTGGAGTCAGCCCGGTCCTCGCAACTACAAGGACGTGGATACCTCCGAAGGCTACGTCGACATGGGTGCCATTCTACTCCCGTCTCGTCCGGGTATGCAGCTGCGCACCCAGGTCGCCGACGACGGCACCACCGTCCTGCAGATTCTCGTAGTACTCGGTAACTCGGGCATCCAGATGAGCGTCGCCGCCGCGCCGCGATCCGGCGGAGTCTGGGATGAGCTGCGCGATGAAATCCGTGCGGGCTTCGAGAAGCAGGGTGCCAAGGTTGCCGACATCCGCACGCGCTACGGTGCCGAGCTGCTCGTTGATATGCCGATGAAGATGCCTGATGGCCGCTCCGCGACCTCGCGCATGCGCATCCTGGGCCGCGAAGGCGACCGCTGGTTCGCGCGCATCGACATCATCGGCCCCGCCGCCGCCAACGCTGAGTCCGGACTCGAGATCGAAAAGGTCATCGACCGCATCGTCATTCGTCGCGACGAGCAGCCGCGCACGCGCCTGGAGCTGCTGCCCGTTCACCTGCCCGCAGGCGCCCAGGAGGACTGACATGGCCTCGTGGATTTCTCGGGTCGGTGCGGCCCTCGGCCTCGATAAGGACGCGCGTTCCTTGGATGCCGCCCTCGACGAAGATTCTGCGCGCGCCGCCCGCGGCGTCACACCCATCCGCGACGTGACCGACCGCAGCCACGCGCTGGTGTTCGGCACCCTCCTGAGTATGACCTACCCGCCGGAGGAGGGTACCCAGCGTGTTCTCGTCGCCACGCTCTACGATGGAACCGACACGCTCGAATTGCGCTGGCCGGGCCGCTCATCCATCCCGGGCCTGAGCGTCGGTCAGCGCCTCGAAGTTGAGGGCACCGTCGGTCGTGTTGGCGAGCGCACGGTCATCATCAATCCCCTGTACCATGTCATCGCGGGGGAGGGCTGATGCCCGCGCCGCGCTGGATGAGCCAGGCTGCCTCCGAGGAATTCTCGTGGTCGCAGACCCTGGGCGGCACACGCGGCGTCATTGAGACCAGCGCTCCCGGGCTGATCTTCGTCATCGTCTACGTCGCAACCCACGCCCTCGTGCCAACCCTCGTCGCGGCCTCCGCCGTCGCAGTCATCGCCTGCATCATTCGACTGATCCAGCGTCAGAGCACTCAACAGGCCGTCTCGGGGTTTTTCGGCGTCGCGGTTGGCGTTATTCTGGCCGCCGCGACCGGGCGTGGCGAAAACTATTTTGCGTGGGGGATCGTCACGAACCTCGCCATGGCCGCGGCCTTCGCCCTGTCAGTCCTCGCGCGGCGTTCCCTGGTCGGCTTCTTCTACGCGATGCTTACCGGCCTCTCCCACGGGCTGGCAGCGTGAAACCCTCCCTGCGTCCCCTCCGCCGCCGTTGCGCCCTGCTCACGTGGATGTGGGCGGGTTTGTTTGGCCTGCGCGTCGCCGTCCAAGCCCCCCTGTGGGCCGCAGGCGCGGTCGCGGCACTCGGCATCGCCAAGCTCGCCTTGGGTCTGCCGCTCTTCGCGCTCGGTGCCTGGGCCACCTGGTGGGGCCTGCGCGACTACTCCTCGTCCTCCGTCTCCTCTTCCGAGGACGGGGACGCTACGGCCTCGCGCAGCTGATCCAGAGCCGACGCATCCGAATCCGGCACCAGCAGCAACAGCTCGTCCGAGGCCTCGAATACGTCATCGGCGCTGGGAGTGAGCGGACGCCCATCGCGCAGTAGCGCAGCCAGGACGGAGCGCGGGGGCAACTCCAGGGAGTGCACGCGCCTGCCGACCACGGGCGAATCCTCGGGAAGAATCAGTGCGTGCATGGACACAGCAGCGGTATTGAACGAAAAGAGACGCACCGGGATGCCGATGGAGACAGCCTCCTCGACCAGAGCGGTCATGATACGCGGCGTCGACACCGATACGTCGACACCCCATGCCTGATCGAAAAGCCACTCGTTATTCGGATTGTTCAGGCGTGCGACGACACGCGGGACGGCGAACTCTGTCTTGGATAGCAGCGAAATCACCAGATTCGCTTTGTCGTCGCCGGTCGCTGCGACAACGACGTCCGCCTCCTCCACGCCGGCGTCACGCAGAGCATCAGGCGAGCAAGCGTCCGCAAGCACCCAGTCCGCGTCCGCGACGGTCGCGATGCGCAGCTTCTCCGGCATGTTGTCGATGAGTGTGATGTCGTGGCCGTGCGCCAGCAGCTCCAGGGCGACGCTGCGGCCCACCGAACCCGCTCCCGCGATGACGATTTTCATGCTCATTCCTCCGTCTTGGGCGGACTCGCCAGCTGGTCACGCAGCTGCGTCGTGTCCGTCCCGTTGATCGCGAAATACAGTTGATCGTGCTCTTGCACAACGAAGCTGGGTTCGGCCGTGCGGATCGAACCCAGGCGCGACGTGAAGATGACCCGGCATCCTGTGAGTTCCTCGACGACTGCGAAGCTCAGGCCATACCAGTGGGGGGAGGGGGTCACGTTGACGAGGCCGACCGCGCCGGTTGGGTGGGACCAGATGAGTGAGGCATCCGGGGGAAGCATGCGGCGAAGGACGGATTCGGCGGTGCGCTGCACGGAGGCCACCGTGGGGATGCCCAGGCGCTCGTAGAGATAGGCGCGCGTGGGATCGTAGATGCGGGCCACCACGTGCTCAACGTGGAAAACCTCACGTGCGACGCGCGCGGCGATAATGTTCGAGTTATCACCCGAAGAGACCGCCGCAAAGGCGTACGCGTCCTTGATGTTCGCTTGACGCAGGCAGTCGCGGTCCATGCCTACGCCCGTGACTCTCCGGCCAGAAAAGTCGGGGGACAGGCGCGCGAAAGCCTTGGAATCCTGGTCAATAATGGCCACGGAATGACCCACTGCGTCGAGCGTTGATGCCAGGCGGGCACCAACGCGCCCGCAACCCATGATCACAAAGTGCACGAGGACCAAACTACTCCGGTGCACGCCAGATGGCCACGCGTGCTCATGTGTCTTTCCCAGACGCGGGTCAGGTGGACTACGCTTAACATTCGTGATGAACTTGTTGGCTTACGCGAAGCGCGTGCTCATCGGGCGCCCGATGCGATCGGACGCGATGGGTCACCAGCTTCTCCCCAAACGCATTGCCCTCCCGATTTGCTTCGGACGCGCTGTCGTCGGTTGCTTATGCACCCGATGAAGTTCTCTTAACGCTGGCGCTCGCCGGAAGCATGGCAGCCGTCCAATCCGTGTGGGTGGGCGTTGTGGTTGCCCTCGTCCTGGCAGTCGTGGTCGCTTCCTACCGGCAGACTGTCCACGCCTATCCGTCGGGTGGCGGCGATTATGAGGTTGTGACCACGAACCTCGGGCGTTCCTGGGGACTACTTGTGGCCTCGGCTCTGCTGGTCGACTACATCCTGACGGTCGCCGTCTCGATTTCCTCGGGTGCCAGTTACATCACCACAGCCGTGCCATCGTTGCTCGGTCATGAGGTCCCCATCGCGGTTGCTCTCGTCATCATTTTGGCGACGCTCAACCTGCGCGGTACCCGTGAAGCGGGCAGCGCCTTTGCTGTGCCCACGTACGTGTACATGTTTTCTATCGGTCTCATGGTTGTCGTCGGCTTCGCGAAGATGGCGACGGGCCATCTAGGTACTGCCCCCACGGCTGCCTACGATCTCGTGGCGGCCCCCGGACATGCCGACGGCTTGGCCGGACTGGCGGGTGCCTTCTTGCTCATGCGTGCCTTCTCCTCGGGCTGTGCGGCCCTGACCGGCGTCGAAGCTATCTCGAACGGCGTGCCCATGTTCCGTCGCCCGAAATCCCGCAATGCCGCGACAACCTTGGCGATGCTGGGCATGATCGCGGCCTCCATGATGATCTCAATCCTCGTGCTTGCTCGCGCCACGGGCGTCAAGATCGTCGAAGACCCGGCCGCGCAGCTGACTCTCGACGGTGCCCCTGTCCCTGAGAAGACCCCTGTTGACCCCGCGATTTCACAGATCGCTTCCGCGGTGTTCGGGCACGGATCCGTGCTGTTCATTCTGATCACCGTCGTCACCGGCTTCATTCTGGTGCTCGCTGGAAACACTGCGTTTAACGGCTTCCCAACCCTGGCCTCGGTCCTGTCACGCGACTCCTTCCTGCCTCACCAGATGGTGCGTCGCGGCGACCGCCTGTCCTACTCCAATGGCATCGTCGTGCTCACCGTCGCGGCGATCGCGCTGATCGTCGGCTTCCAGGCACAGACCACACGCCTCATCCAGCTCTACGTCGTCGGTGTCTTCATCTCCTTCACGCTCTCGCAGCTGGGCATGATTAAGCACTGGAATAGGCAGCTGCGTACGCGCCAGTCGGGTCAGGAACGCATGAGTGTGCTGCGCTCGCGCGCCGTCAACATCGTCGGCTTCATGATGACGGGCGCGGTCCTCCTGATCGTTCTGGCTACCAAGTTCACGCACGGTGCTTGGATCACCCTGCTGATGATCGCCGTTGCGTTCTGTGGTCAGATCTCGATTCATCGCCACTATAAGACTGTCCGTGAGCAGCTGCGGGTTGATGACTGGCACGCGCGCCGTGCTCTTCCGACCCGCGTGCGCGCCCTCGTCCTCGTCTCCTCCCTGTCTCGCCCCGCGATGCGCGCTATCGCAGCCGCCCAGAGCTTCCTCACCGACGTCCATTGAACTCGTCTCGGTCGTCGCCGATGACGAGGAAGAGAAACAGGATGCTGCGTCAGTGGCGTGCGTCGGGCGTGCCCTGTGCCGCTGACTCTCCTGTCCGCGCCCTACCGCGACATCGCTTCGGTGATCCTGCAGTACGTGCGCAGTCGCCGTCGCGCGATACCCACGGAGATGCTTGTCATCTACATGCCCCAGTTCCTCGTCACCCACTGGTGGGAGAACCTGGTTCACAACCAGTCCGGTCTGCGCCTGCGAGCCGCTCTCCTGGACGTGCCCGGCGTGGTCATTACGATCGTGCCCTGGCAGCTCGGCGAGGACGACGTCGTGGAGGGGCGTCAGCGCGTCAACGATCCGTTCTTGCGCGTGGGAGCCCCGACCTCGTCTGAGTCGAATGCCCATGCTGAGCAGCCCGCTAATGCGCATGACACCGCTGAGGAGTCCTCATGAGTCACCCGTCCGTCCCGTCGCCGCTCTTCTCAGCGTCGTCGCCCCGCAAACACGCAGCCCCGCGAGGGGGTCGGTGAGATCCTCCAGCTGACCGTCGGTGAACCCGCGCACGGCGGCGCGTGCGTCGCCCGTGACGAGAACGGACGCGTCGTCTTCGTACGCCACGCGGCACCCGGCGAGATCGTTCGTGCGCGCGTAACCGCCGTCCAGAAGAAGCTCGCATGGGCGGATGCCGTCGAGATCCTCTCCGCCTCCGATGATCGCGTGGAGTCCGTCTGGCCTCAGGCAGGTCCCGGAGGTGTCGGCGGTGGTGAACTCGCGCACCTGACCCCGGTCGCCCAGCGCGACTGGAAGTCCCGCGTGATCGCCGGGCAGGTACGCCGCGTGGGTGGCGAGGCCCTGGCCGAGGCCGTGGATGCCCTCGGGGGAGTGCGCGTCGCGCCCGCACCCGGGGACGAGGACCCGAACGATAAGCTGGTCGGTCGCCGTTCGCGCATCGACGTCGTCATCGACGAGGCGGGCCGTGCGGGCATGCACGAGTTCCGCGGCCGACGCGTGATCGCACTCGAGGACATGCCGCTGGCCGTGCCAGCGATCCGTGAACTCGGCCTGTTCGACGAAGGGACGCCGTGGCGACGCCTGTGGAAACCGGGGGACCGCGTGCGCACGGTGGCCCCTTCCGGCGGCGATCCCGTTGTCCTGATCGGCGAGGACACCTACGCAGCCGACGGCGTGCGTATTGACGCCGATGTGTTGCGTTGGAACGTGCCCGTCGGTGACGTGGAGGGGTCCTACTACGTGCGTCCCTCCGGCTTCTGGCAGACGCACGTGCGCGGTGCCGAGGTGCTCGCGAACGCCGTTCTGGCTGCGGCGTTCGGCGTCGACGAGGCCGGGGTCGGTCGCGCGGTCATGGAACTGTACTCGGGCGCGGGCCTGTTTTCCGTGCCGCTCGCGCGCGCTGTCGGCGAGACCGGTCGCGTTGCGACGCTCGAGGGCGAGGAGGGTGCCGTGCGTGACGCCGGAGAGAACCTCGCCGCGTTTGATTGGGTGGATGCCTTCGCCGGGAATGTGGATCGCGAGGGCGTCGTCGACCTGTCGGGCCAGCTGGGAGCCGTGCCCGATGTGGTCGTGGCTGATCCGCCGCGCGCCGGTGCTGGTGCCGAGGTCTGCCAGGCCATCGCGGCCACGGGTACCCCGCGCGTCGTGCTCGTCTCGTGCGACCCGGCGGCGGGCGCGCGCGACCTGCGGGCCCTCACCGAGGCCGGGTACCAGCTCGAATCACTGCAGGCCTGGGACCTCTTCCCACACACCCACCACGTGGAGATGGTGTCGGTCCTTCACCGCTAGCGGCTCCTCCTGCGCTCCTGCATGCGCGACCCCCACGAGGTCTGCGTGCGGGCAGCAATAGCGCGGCGCTGATCGCGGTACATGCGATCCACCAGGTCGCGCTCGGACACCCAACCGACCACGCGGCGATCCTCGTCCAGAACGGGCAACGCCTGCAAGCCGGTGGACCTCAGCGCCCCGAGAACCTCGGATGGGGGAGCGGAGGCCGCCACGGCCTCGTCGATGAGAGGCAGATCCGAGACGGGAGCGTCGAGCGAACCGCCCTCCTGCGTGAGTTCGGCCAGGCGCAGCGAGGACACGAGGCCCGCGAAGCGCCCCTCATTATCGACGACCGGGAGAGCGGTCTCCTTCGTGCGGCGCAGCGCCGACAGCGCGGAGGCAACGGAACGGGTGCAGGCCAGGACCTCCGGGGCTGCGATCATCCACTGCGAGGCCTCGCGCGTACCCAGCAGCGTGCCCTCAACAGGATCGTCAAGAACGTCGCCGCGGCGGCGCAGCTTCTCCGTGTAGATCGTCGCGCGGGTGAGGAAACGCGAGGCTCCCGTGGCAATGACAACCGCCAACATCATGGGGAGGATCAACGAGAACTGCCCCGTCATCTCCACGATGATGAGCACCGCCGTCATCGGTGCGCGGGCCGCACCCGCGAAGGCCGCGCCCATGCCCACCACAGCGAAGACGCCGACCGGCGAATTCGTCACAGGCGACAGCGCGTCCCCAAAAGCAGCGCCAGCCATCGCGCCGATAAACAGCGTCGGGGCGAACACGCCGCCCGATCCGCCTATGCCGATAGTGAAGGACGTGTACAGCGCACGCCCCACCATGAGCGCCAACAGGAAGCCGATCGAGTAGTTGCCCGCGATCGCCTCCTCCTCCAGCGGATAGCCCGACCCGTACATGTACGGGAAAGCCACGAGGCCAGCGCCTAGGAGCAAGCCAAGGACGCCCGGGCGCGCCCACTCAGGCAGGCGCGTGTGCGCCCATACCCAGTCAATGGCGTCCTCGGAGGCATAGAGAATCTTCGAAAAACCGAGTCCGCAGAGTCCCGCAACGAGACCGAGGAGGGCCACCCACCACATGTCCGACATGGACGCGAAGGCTAGGTTGTCGGCGACGCGCACGACCATCTCGTCACCCTGCAGGAGGCGCGCCACGATGGAGGAGGTGACGGCTGAGAGAACGACGAAGCCAAAGGTCTCAGCCGTGAACTCGACGAGGATGACCTCGAGGGCGAAAACCGCGCCCGCCAAGGGCGCATGAAAGGTCGCCGCGATACCCGCCGCCGACCCGCAGGAGGCAAGAAGGACGACGCGGGAGACAGGCATACGCATCCACGAGGCGATGGTTGAGCCGAGCGATGCCCCCACCTGGACGATGGGTCCCTCGCGGCCTGCCGAACCACCGGAGCCGATTGTGAGGGCCGAGGCCAGGATCTTCACGACCGCGACTCGCCCGGGGATGAGCCCACCCTTGCGGCGCACCGCGAGCATGACCTCGGGGATACCGTGGCCCTTCGCGGACGGTGCGTAGCGCTGGATAAGCGGCCCGTAGATGAAGCCCGCTATGGCGGGGGACAGCAGCAGGAACAGCCACGGTGCCCAGCCCCAGACGCCGTGCGACTGCCCAATGTGGGTCGTGTACTCGTCGAAGCCGGTCGACACCCACGTCCACCCGCGAATCGCGAGGTTAAACAGAACCGCTGCCGCGCCGACAACCGCGCCAACGAGCGCGGCGGCCACGCCGAGCAGGGACCGATGGGCGGCGACTGTGTGGCCGACGCGAACGCGCGTCCCCGCAGCCGAGTGGTCAGACTGCGGGGACTTCGATGAGAGTGTCACAGGTTCGCGATCTCCACGTGAATGGGGTTATCGGTGTCGATGCCCCAGACGGTCCGGTAGAAGGCCAGCTCCGACAGCAACGCATCCTTAATGTTGACGGCCGAACGGAAGCGGTGTCCCTCACCCTCGTAGAGCTTGAGGGCGACAGCGCTGCCGTTAGCGCGCAGAGCCTCGTACATTTCCTGTGCCTGCGAGGCAGGCACCACCGGATCTGCAGTGCCCTGCAGGAGCAGCAGGGGGGCCGTGATCTCCGCAACGCGGTTGATCGGCGAGCGCTGTGTCCACACCGGATCCGACCTGTCGAACGTGCCAAGCAGAATACCGTCGTAGTGCGACTCGAACTTGTGGCTGGTCTCCGCCAACTTCGCCAGGTCCGCGATACCTGAGAAGGAAGCGCCAGCGGTGAACACATCGGAGGAGGCGAGCGCGTTGAGCACGGTGAAGCCGCCGGACGAACGTCCACGGATAGCAATGCGTCGGGGATCGACGCGGCCCAGGTCGATGAGGTACTGAGCGCCGTCAATGCAATCCTGAACGTCCATGACACCCCAATTTCCGTTGAGACGCTCACGGTAGGGGCGACCAAAGGACGTCGACCCACGGAAATTCACGTCCAGGACAGCGAAACCGCGGCTGGTCCAGTACTGGAAAGGTATCTGCAGGCCGGGGCGCACCGCGCTGGTCGGGCCACCGTGCACGTTGACAATGAGCGGGGGCAGCTCGCCCTCGGGAGCCTCAAAGTCGGGGTTCACGGGCGCATAGTAGAAGCCGTGCGCTTCCTCACCGTCCGAGGTCTTCCACGTGATCATCTCAGCGGTGGAGACCAAGGCGGTGGGAACCTCGGCCTCAGAAGAAGGACGCAGCACCTTCGTCTTGCCGCGCGACACCTCAATAATCGCCGGCGTGTGCGTGGCGGAGTCAGCCAGGAAGACGACGCGGCCGTCAGCGGCAGCGACGTTACCGATGGGCCACCAGCCGGTCGCCCATTCCTCGGTCATACCGTTGTCGATGCGCACGGTACCGATGTGCCACACCTGGTCCTCGGCCCACGAGCACACCAGGTAGTCGTTATCGAAGTTGTCGTAGGAGTGCAGGCCGAGATGCCAGTGCGGGTGTGAGAACGCGCGCTTGCCCGGGTGCAGGGCGCGGGTACGCAGACGCGACGTCCACGCGTTCGGGTCCTCGCCGTCCTTCCACGTGAAGCCCTGGGTGCGGTACAGGTTCGCCCAGCCGGAGGCATCGTCCACGTGAATGAGTTCGCCGTCGAGCGTCCAACGCGGCTCGTAGACACACACGCCCGGCTGATCGACGAGGACGACCTCCTGGTCGATGGTGCCCTCAAAAGTCAGGGACGCCACGCGCAGCTGCGAGTAGGTCCACGGCATGTTCGGGTGGTTCCACGAGATCCATGCCAGCTTCGTGCCATCCGGGGACACCGTTGGAGCCTGCGCGAAGTCGGTCCCGCCGAAGACGGGAATGATGGCGTCGTTATTGCGCGCCGCCGAACCGTCCAGCGGAATTGCCACGATGGAGTTGACGGGTTCGCCTTCGCCCGAGTGATCCTCGGCCACCGCGTAGACGAGGCCGCGCACGTCGGCAATCCAGAAGTCGCCGTAACGAACCTGAGACAGGGTCGTCAGCGGTCGTATGCCGCGGCGCGGCTCCGCCGTATCAAAGGCGTACACGCGTCCGTCGGTGCGATCCGAGAAAACGATGACGCCGTGGTGCACCGCGTACGCCTTGCCGCCATACTCATGGACGCGGGTGCCAATGTCTGGCAGACGCACACCGTCGATCAACGGCAAGACCTCTCCCGTTTCACCGGTGCTCCGACGGCGCAGGAGCGTGCCACGACCGCCCTCAAGCGGATGACCCTCCACCCAGTAGGTATCTGGCCCGTCCACGCGAACCTGGGATAGAGTGACGGATCGAGCAGTGAACGAGTTGCCCGTGATCGGGGACTTCCAGACGCCGTGGGGTGCGACGGTAACGGACATAGTGCCTCCTTGAGCGGTATGGCGAGCCAATACTCCTATCTTAATGCGCCCGCTAGGGGCCTGCGTGCATCGGGACCCGATGCGCGAATAATTTGATCTGTAGGTGAGACGCTGGGCATCTACACTAGAAGCCATGTCTGGAGCACTAAGCACGCGTGACTTGCTGTCGCGCTGTACCACCCCTCGGGAGCTGCGTCGCCTCGAGCGGGAACAGCTGGATCAGTTGGCGGCGCAAATCCGCGCCTTCTTGATCGACAGCGTGTCGCGCACGGGCGGTCACCTCGGCCCGAACCTCGGTGTCGTCGAGCTGACGATTGGCTTGCATCGCGTGTTCCGCTCCCCCCAGGACACGATCGTCTTCGACACAGGGGCATCAGGCCTACGTGCATAAGCTGCTCACGGGGCGCCAGGATTTCTCCTCGCTGCGCTGCCCGGGTGGGTTGTCGGGCTATCCGTCGCGCTCCGAATCCGAGCACGACGTGTTGGAGTCCTCCCATGCCTCGGCGTCGCTGGCGTGGGTGGATGGCATTTCACGCGAGAAACACCGACATGGGGAACGCACGTGGACGGTCGGCGTCATCGGTGATGGCGCGCTCACGGGTGGCTTGGCGTGGGAGGCCCTCAACAACATCGCGGCTTCGAAGCACCGACGCATTGTCATCGTCGTCAACGACAATGGTCGCTCCTACGCTCCGACTATCGGCGGCCTCGCTGACCACTTGGACGCGCTGCGCACCTCCGCCGGCTACGAGAAGGCGCTTGCGTGGGGTAAGCAACATCTTCTCAGCCACGGGACGCCGGGGCGCGCCGCCTACGATGCACTGCACGGCCTGAAGACTGGACTCAAGGATGCTCTCTTGCCGCAGGTCATGTTCGAGGATCTGGGCCTCAAAGTACATCGGTCCTGTGAATGGGCACGATATCGCCGCAGTGGAGACAGCTTTGCGTCGTGCGCGGATGCTCGAAGAACCCGTTATCGTTCACGTCATCACGGAGAAGGGACGCGGTTACAAGCCCGCCGAGAAAGACATCGCTGATCGCTTCCACGCCGTTGGCCCGATTCACCCGGAGACGGGCCTGCCCGTCGCCCCTGAACGCTTTGGCTGGACCGGCGTCTTCGCGGACGAGATCTGTGCCCAGGCCGCGACGCGCACGGATATCGTCGGGATTACTGCCGCGATGATGCTGCCGGTTGGTCTGGGTCCCATGCACGAGGCCTACCCGGGTCGCGTGATCGATGTGGGCATCGCGGAGGCTGAGGCGGTCGCCTCCGCTGCAGGCATGGCCTTCGAGGGCGCGCATCCCGTTGTCGCCCTGTACGCGACGTTCCTGAACCGCGCTTTCGACCAGCTTCTCATGGACGTTGCTTTGCACAAGGCGGGCGTCACGCTTGTCCTTGATCGAGCGGGAATTACGGGAGCGGACGGTGCGTCCCACAACGGCGTCTGGGATATCGCGATGTGCTCGCTGATCCCGGGGCTGCGTCTGGCCGCACCCCGCGACGAGGACACGCTGCGCGGCCAGCTGCGCGAAGCACTCGACGTCGGCGATGCGCCCACCGTCCTGCGCTACCGCAAGGGTGCCCTGCCTGAGCCGATGCCTGCACTGTGCAGCGTTGGGGGAGTGGATGTTCTCCTCGACGAGGCCTGCCCGTCCTCACCCGCCAAAGTACTGATCGTGGGAACCGGAGCATGCGCGCCCGACGCTATCGAGGCGGGGGGAAGACTGGCCGCAGACGGCATCAGCGTCACCGTCGTGGACCCCCGCTGGCTCATCCCCATTTCGTCCGATCTGGTGGACATGGCCGCCGACTACGACGCCGTGATCACGGTCGAGGACGGCATCGTGCACGGCGGCTTCGGCTGGGCGCTGCGCGACGCTCTCGCGGAATCTGGAATACCCGTGCGTTGCCTCGGCGTCCCCCAGGGATTCCCCGAGCACGGCGAACGTTCCCGGATGATCGCTGACTTTGGCTACGACGCGGACGGCATTGAGGCGACGGCTCGCGGCCTCGTGAGCGTGGTCGCAGCGCGCTGACGCACGTTACTCGGGCGAGCCGACCCGAATGGACCAGCGAATGGTGGGGCTTCGACGCACACGCGCCGCACGCATACCCATGCGTCGAGCGGTCCCTCAGACGCCGAGTGCGTCACACACGGGGTCGAGTGTGAGATCGATCTGCCAATCCCTGGCTCCGCGCGTCACCATGCGCTCCTCGACCTCGTCACCGGATGGACGCGAAGGATCCAGGGGCGCCCACGCGAGGTAGCGTTGCACCTGCGGAGCCAGCACCACCTCGGGTGCCAGCCCCACGCTGGCCGCCACCGAGGCGACCGCACGACGAACGACTCCCAGGCGCGCAGCCGAGGCCTCGTCGATGCGAACCCACTGGCGCGGTTCCGGGATCGAGCCGGGCTGCACTGGCTTGCGCTTGGGCGGCAGCTCGTCCTCGGTCAAAGCGGCCACGGACGCGAGCGCGCGCATCCACTCATCCTCGTACTGTCGGGCGATGGGGGAGCGGAACTCGTTGATGGACATGAGGGCACGCTTGTTGCGAGGCGGATTCGACGCCGCACGTACGAGCGCCGCGTTACGCACCAGACGCCCAGGGGACATGTCGATACGACGCGCGATTGACTCACGGGTCTCCCACAGCGCCTTGAGGACACCCAGACCTCGGCGCGAACGGATCTTGCCGGCCCCGGGGAGGGAACGCCACCGATCAGGCTTCGCGGTCGGCGGCTTGACGCTGAGTGCGTGCGCGAACTCCTGCTGCGCCCACTCCCAACGCCCCATCTGATCCAAGCGCTTCGACAGGCGGTAATACAGCTCCGTGAGCAGCTCGACGTCGAGCGCCGCGTAGCGTAGCCACTCCTTGGGCAGAGGGCGCACCGACCAATCCGATGCCTGATGATCCTTCACGAGGCCCAAGCCCAACACCTGCTCAGCCACCGCCGCCAGACCGAAACGCTCCAAACCCACGAGGCGAGCGGCAATCTCCGTGTCGAACAGAGCGGACGGACGCAGACCCACCTGACGCAGATTCGGCAGATCCTGCAGACAATCGTGCAGCAGCCACACGTCCTCAACACCGGGCTGCAACACCGACAGATCCGGCAGCGCATGGGTGTCAATCAGGAACGAGCCAACGTCCTCGCGGCGGATCTGAACCAGATACGGGTCCGAACCATAACGGAACCCCTGCGCGCGCTCCACGTCCAGCGCAATCGGCGTCGAACCCTGTGCCAGCGCGCGTGCGGCCTTCTCGAGGCCTTCTCGGGTATCAATGACGGCAGGGGTCCCCCCGCGTGGCTGAGCGATAAGCTCCGGGTTATCCGTATCGCCCTGCGGCAAGCCACCGCCATTGTTTACCAGCACTCAAACTCCTTCGAGGTGACGGGTAGGAACGATGCCAGCCGTCTTGCGCATGGCATCCGCCCACCCGAATAGATGCTCCCCAAGATACTCGCTATTGGGCGTCCACGAGGCTCGGACCTCGACAAACAGGGACGAGCCTCGCAGCTCCAGTCCACCGAACGCCTCGCTCATCTCACGAGTGACCGTGCCCGTGATGTCGTGGAAACCAGCGCCCGCGCCGTCAAGACAATCGAGCATCCACCCCCACACGCCCTCCGACAACATCGGATCGACGGCCATGATGGAATCCACCTGAGTGCGCATCTGACACACGATGCGGAACGTGCCATTCCAGCCGAGCTGGCCCACAGGGTCGTGCAACACGACCATGCGACCAGTCGACAAAGGCTGTCCAGCGCTGTCCTCATCGATCGTGCGCATCGCGAGCGCAGCTGTAAAAGGAGCCAGCCGACGAGGCGGTGGCACCTCCTCGAGGAGGATATGCGGCAGGTGGGAGGCCTGTCGCAGGGACAGCAGGGCCCGAACAAAGTCCTCGGGCACCGCGTTCTCATTCACGATTGAAATCGTACGGGTGTCATCTTGTCTTTTGTTACAGACGCGCCGCGCGGGGCCATCTCGATAAGTAGCGGGTACGTGTTTCCTGCAACGTATCGAGATGACCCCTAGGTTTTACAGGCCGCGCGGATTGCGCAGAATGAAGGCGGTATGTGGCCTGACATGGACGGTGTCTCCCGAGCGGTAGTCTCGGTGGTCATCGTCGCCCGCCGTGTCAACAACCGTGTGCCACAGGGACCCATACTTTGCGTCGGGGAGTGTAAAGTCAACCGCCTCCGGCGCAGCGTTGATCAGCAGCAGGAAATCGTCGTCGAGGATCCGGCGTCCGTCGGCATCGGGTTCACGAATCGCATCCCCGTTGTAGAAGACCATCGTCGAGCGCGCCCACGGCTGGTTCCATTCCTCTTCCGTCATGTGCGTGCCAGCGGGTGTAAACCACTCGATCTCACCCAGCTCAGACTCGCCGCCACGCTTGGCAGGCCCTTCGAGGAAGCGGCGACGGCGCATGACCGGGTGATCGCGGCGCAGATGGATCAGGTCGCGCGTGAACTGCAGGAGCTTGTGGTCGTGCTTGTCCAGGTCCCAGTCGATCCACGACAGCTCATTGTCCTGGCAGTACGCGTTGTTGTTGCCGCGCTGGGTGCGACCTAGTTCGTCGCCGTGGGCGATCATCGGTACGCCCTGGGAGAACATGAGGGTCGTCAGGAAGTTGCGCTGCTGGCGGTAGCGCAACTCAATGATGTCCTTGTCGTCCGTGTTGCCCTCGGTGCCACAGTTCCACGACCGGTTATCGTTCGCGCCGTCCGCGCCGCCCTCACCGTTTCGCCTCGTTGTGTTTCTCGTTGTAGGACACGAGGTCGCGCAGCGTGAAGCCGTCGTGGGCAACGACGAAGTTGATGGATGCCATCGGCTTGCGGCCCGTCGTCCCATACAGGTCCGAGGAACCCGCCAAACGGGACGCGAAGCCGGGCAACGAGGAGAATTCGCCGCGCCAGAAGTCACGCACCGTGTCGCGGTATCTGCCATTCCACTCCGACCACAGGGGAGGGAAGCCGCCCACCTGGTAGCCATCCGCGCCCACGTCCCACGGCTCAGCAATCAGCTTGACCTGCGAGACGATCGGGTCCTGGTGGATAAGGTCGAAGAATGCGGAGAGTCGGTCGACCTCAGCGAACTGGCGGGCAAGCGTGGAGGCTAGATCGAAGCGGAAGCCGTCGACGTGCATCTCGGTCACCCAGTAGCGCAGGGAGTCCATGATGAGCTGGAGGACCTGAGGGGAACTCATGAGCAGGGAGTTGCCCGTTCCCGTCGTGTCGAAGTAGTGGCGACGATCCCCATCCACGAGGCGGTAATACGACGGGTTGTCAATGCCGCGGAATGACAGCGTCGGACCCATGTGGTTGCCCTCAGCTGTGTGGTTGTAGACAACATCGAGGATGACCTCGATATTTGCGGCGTGCAGTGCCTTTGACCATCGCCTTGAACTCTGAGACCTGTGCGCCGGGTTCGCGGCTGGCCGCGTAGGCGTTGTGCGGAGCGAAGTATCCGATCGTGTTGTAGCCCCAGTAGTTCGACAGCCCCTTGGCCTGGAGCGTCGTATCGTTCGTGAACTGGTGGATTGGCATGAGCTCGACCGTGGTGACGCCCAGCTTTGTCAGATGCTCAATGATCGCGGGATGTGCCATACCGGCGTAGGTGCCGCGCAGCTCTTCTGGCACGTCCGGGTGGCGCATCGTCATGCCCTTGATGTGTGCCTCGTAGATGATCGACTCCGAGTAGTCGTGACCCGGGCTGTGGTCGCCCTGCCAGTCGAAGAAGGGATTGACGACGATGGAGTGCATCGTGGCGGCGGCGGAATCCCCGCCCTTCAGGACGAGGGGATCGTCGGAACAGTAGGAGAGGAGGGAGAGGGAATCCTTCAGCTGGCCCTCAATAGCCTTAGCGTAGGGGTCGAGTAGGAGCTTGGAAGGGTCGCAGCGCAGACCGTTCATGGGATCCCATGGTCCGTCGATGCGGTAGCCGTAGCGCTGGCCAGCACGCACCTGCGGCACGTAGACATGCCACACGTAGGCGTCCACCTCCGTCATGGGGATGCGCATTTCGTTCAGGTCGTCATCGAGCAGGCACAGCGTGACTGCGGTGGCGACCGATGAGTAGATCGCGAAGTTGGTGCCGGTTCCATCAAAGGTGGCGCCCAGCGGGTACGCCTTACCAGGTCGAGTTTCCATACGAATAAGGGTGGCATGAACACCGCACAACTGGTGATAATCCGGGCAAAAATGAGCATGTGACTTGGATTACTGCGGTTTCGTTTTGCATTCTCGCCGGAAGGTCTGTTAAGGTTTTACCCGTTGCAAGGAACGGAAACGTTTCCGGAGACAACGCGGATGTGGCTCAGTTGGTAGAGCATCACCTTGCCAAGGTGAGGGTCGCGGGTTCGAGTCCCGTCATCCGCTCGGGCGATTGGCGCAGCGGGAGCGCGCTTCCCTGACACGGAAGAGGTCACTGGTTCGATCCCAGTATCGCCCACGGAAACCCCTTTGGGGTTATCGGGCATTAGCCCAGCCGCACAAGCGGTTCACGCGGATGTGGCTCAGTTGGTAGAGCATCACCTTGCCAAGGTGAGGGTCGCGGGTTCGAGTCCCGTCATCCGCTCTCAATCGGGAATCCACACGATCCCATTGGGCGTGGTGGGTTGGCCGAGAGGCGAGGCAGCGGCCTGCAAAGCCGTATACACGGGTTCGAATCCCGTACCCACCTCGGGCGATTGGCGCAGGGGTAGCGCGCTTCCTTCACACGGAAGAGGTCACTGGTTCGATCCCAGTATCGCCCACCATATTAGCCGGACCATAGGGTCTGGTTTTTTCGTATTTTCCCTCATGCTGCGTGATGTTGCGGGGTTATCGGGTTATAGGACACTACGTGTTGCTGGAGTGTTGACTTTTCGTTGTGCTGGTGCGGGAAAGTCGGTGTTTTAGTTGGTTGGGACCAACTATGAGGATGGACAAATCGTGTTGCTAGCAGGGTGACTTTTCGGCTTTGTCGCGCGGGAAAGTCGCTGTTGTAGGTGGTCGTGTTTGCCTAGTTCCTGTGAATGCTGCATCGTGCCCTGTGTGTGGGTGCCCCATGATCCGTCATGGATTGGCCGTGTGCGACAGCGACCTGGGTTCCAACGCGTCCCGCATGTGAACCCGCTGTTTCGCACGTGGGCCGTCTGTTCCGCACGTTAACCCGCTGTTCCGTACGTGGGCGGGGTTGCCCAGACTCGGAATAGCGGGTCCACGTGAGGATGAGACAGCCCAGACTCGGAATAGTAGGCCCACGTGCGGACGAGAAGGGCATACCAAGGCGCGCAAGGTGCGAACCACAGCAACACGACATGTCCTATAAGCCGAAGGCTGGACACATCGTGTTGCTGGGGTGGTGACTTGTCGGCTGTGTTGCGCGGGAAAGTCGCGGTTGTGGGTGGTCGTGTTTGCCGTGTTTCTGGATTTGCCCAAATCGCAGACCACCTCACCCAGAACAGCCCATTTTTGCCGTTTTTCGGCGAGGTGGTCTGCACTTTGGGCGGCATGCTCCTTATGAGTGCCGCGCGTGCTGGTGATGCGTCGATTCGATGCTTCTCATGCCACCACGACCCCCAAATCACCCAGACACCGGGTACCACAGGGCACGAGAGTGCAGCTCCAGTGCCCAACGGTGGCCAGGTCCAAAGCTGATACCCCGTGGCCACAGCGCAAACAACGAGTGGAGCACCAGACCGTGCGCGGACCCGACATCTAGCGATGCAACACGGCAACACCACGTGTCCAATAGCCCCAAACCTTGGAATTGCAACAGCGTTATTTCAAGGATCTCTCAGGCGGGTTCGACCAGCATATGTGTTCGTTGACCCATCTGCTGGCGGCTGGGTGGCCACGCCTAGGTTCCGCCAGGCGGGTTTAGCCGTGTGTGGGGTGATGAATACCACTCGTAGTTGTGCGGGTGTTCTGGCTGTCCGACTTGGGTGTATGTGGCGAGCTTGAAGGGGGACTGGCTGACTGGTGTTCCTGCTGCACAATGGGCGAATATGACATGCGGCGCACTCGTGTGGGCCATCTTGTTTGATGGGTTGGTAAGGGCGTTTATTCCGGATAATCATCATCTGTGAGTGACTGAAAGGCTAAAACCCTATCAGTCGGTTAGTACAGTCAAATAGGTGTGCCCGGTCGTTGATCATTCGTGCTGGTCAGCCATCGGCGTCCGCCGTTTCGACACGCCCGAACTTTCAAAATTGACACTAGTAATATAAATGGCGTAAATACACGGATAAAACGCCTTACGAATCCTAATTTTGGGGGTTGTGGAGCGGTGTTTGAACCGTATCTTGACCTAATTACAGGGTAATGGCCTACACTGACGGGGTGTGAAGCGACATCGTCGCGCATCCCGTTGACAGGAGTTTTCCATGGTTGCGTTGAAGCACCGTCACTTTGGTGCCCTTCTTGCCATATGTGCACTGGTATTGAGTTTCTTTGGCGTCACACAAATCGTCTCCGCGTCGGTCCCTGCACATGCCGACGCGCCGGCCTGTCCAGCACCGGTGACGAATGTGAGCGACAAGGTTACCTTGGACTGGGACAACGCCCAGCTTGTTGATCACGCGGGGCACGAGGTCCACGCCGTGGGAGACTGGTGGGATCTGGGAGTGAAACTTCCTTGGCAGACCGAGGGACGCGTGAAGGCCGGTGACTATTTCACCTACAACGCGAATGTCGTCAATCAGGCGACGGGCGAGACCGTTCTGCGCCCGAATGTTGCGCGTGCCTTTACGGTGTACTCCCACGACAACGTCGCCGTCGGCTGCGGAACCTGGGCCACTGATGGGACGGTGACCGTCATCTTTAATGACAAGGTCGAATCCGCTGCGCAGTGGTACGGCACGGTCACGACGTATGGGCCTGGCCAGCTATTCCGGCCCCGGGGGCGAGACCTACGTCGTCGAGATCGGTGGAAAGGCTACGCGTCATCTCGAGATGACGCGCCGTACCCCCGGTGAAGCCCGCTACCAGAAGGACGGCTGGATTAACCTGTCCGATTCTGAGGATGGCGATGAGAACAAAGCCATCATGTGGCGCGTCGTGCTGCCTGCGGGTGATACGGCTGTGACGGGCGCATCCATTGTCGACGAGGCACCCGCCGACTCCAGCTGGAGCTTTGACTGCGACACGGTCAACGAGTACACGAGGACTCACACCTACCTCGTGACCGACCCGACCACCTCTGAGGGCCTGCGCCGTGACAAGGACACGTCCAATGGCGCATTCGGTGCGGCTGCTCAGATCCAGTGCACGCCCACCAAGGTGACGGTCGCGCTCGGCGAGATCCCCGCCAATCAGTCGGCGATCATCCTGCTGCCGGCCCGCGTTGAGGGTGCTAAGCGAGCCAGTGATGTTGCTGGAGAGTTTTCTAACACCGTGACCTACAACGTTCCCGGCGAAAAGGTCGACCCAATTACGAAGGTGCTGCGCTACGGTGCGGTCGCAGACGCCAACGCTCACCAGACGTTCTCGGTGACGAAGAAGGTTGAGGGTGACCTGCCGGAAGCTGCGAAGGACCTCGACTATACGCTGGAGATCACGCTGAAGAACGCCGCTGATCCTACGGTGAACAAGACCTTCGAGGCGACCATCAAGGCTGGCGAAACCTACACCTACCCTGCGCCACTGCCGCCGGGCACCGAGGTGACCGTGTCCGAGGGGGATCTGCCCGAGGCTGCCGAGATCACCTGGAATGATGCGGAGAGTCGTGTGTTTGAGACCGCCGATGGTGTCACGCTGGCAGCTGACAACCGAGAGGCAAGTTTCACACTGAGTGATGACCACATCTTCGCGCTCACCCTGACGAATACGCTGGCCCCCACGCCGTCGCCGACCCCTTCGGAGACGCCCTCCGCCCCGGCCCCGACTCCTTCGATGACGCCCTCCACCCCGGCCCCGACTCCTTCGGTAACACCGTCGCCGACGCCGAACCTGGCGTCGACGGGTACCGATGCCGCTGGGCTGGGCGTGTTGGCGGGAATCGTCGCGTTCGCGGGTCTGTCGTTCGTGGCAGCCAAGCGTCGCCACCGCTGAGTCTTGCGCGGCACGCGCACAACTGACGTGGGTGGGAGGAGTAATGTTCCTCCCACCCACTCGTGTCTGCGTCTTCAGTACCCGTCAGCGCTTAGCGTGCTGCCAGGTAGACGCGCGCTTCCCAGGGGGCCATGGACGAGGCCGGGGCCGGGTTCAGTGTTTCTTGCTCGGTGTCGGAGCAGGAATCCGCTGTGTTTCCCAGGTACAGGTTCCAGCGCGAAGAAGGGAAGGCCTCGTCGATGAGAGCGCCTGACGGGATGATTGCGCGTCCCGAGAGATTTCACGGCAACGAGAACAGCGGACCCCTCACAGGAGCGCTGATAGACGAACAGGGCAGGATCGCCAGCGTCGATACGTTCGAAGGAGCCGACCGTCAGTGCCGGCACTCGGTGGCGTGCCTCGATGAGCGCGCGGTAGTACGCGTAAACGGAGGAGGGATCCTCCAGCTGTGCCTCGACGTTGATATGCGAGGCCGAGGCAGGCACGTCGATCCAAGGCGTTCCACTCGTGAACCCGGCGTTAGGGGAGGAATCCCACTGCATCGGGGTGCGTCCGTTGTCGCGCGAGATAGCTGCCAGACCGGCGGGCACATCATCGCCGGTATGGGCGCGCAGGTAGTTCAGAGATTCGACGTCACGGAAATCGGTTGGTCGGGTGAACTGCCCGCCGAGCATGCCGATCTCTTGGCCCTGGTAGATGAAGGGTGTACCACGCTGCAGGAAATACGCGGTTGCCAGGGCGGTCGCAGACTCGAACCAGGCGTTCTGGGGATCCCCGAAGCGCGCCACCGCCCGCGGCTGGTCGTGATTTTCCAGGTACAGGGCGTTCCAGCCACGCTCGCCCAGGGTCTCCTGCCAGCGAGTCAGTACGTCGGCCAACTCGCCGTCAGCCAGGGGACGCGGGGAAAACTTCCCGTTCTCCTGACCGAGGTTCACGTGCTCGAATTGGATGAGCATGTTGAACTCGCGCCTGGCCGGATCACAGAACAGGAGGGCAGACTCGGGGGAGGCATTGGAAGCCTCGCCGACCGTGAACGTGCCGGGGTGGAGCGCGAACGTGCGCTCGTGCATCTCCTGGAGGAACTCGTGCAGGCGAGGGCCATCAGCGAAGCACTCGTGACCGACACCGAAGGGAGCACGGGCGGGGCCTCCATCGGGCAGGCCCGGGCGCTTGGAGATAACGTCGATTGCGTCGACACGGAAGCCGTCGACACCGCGATCAAGCCACCAGTTCATCATGTCGTAGACCGCGTCGCGCACCTGCGGGTTTTCCCAGTTCAGATCCGGCTGCTCGCGGGCGAACAAGTGGAGGTAGTACTGGCCCGAGGTTGGGATCGTACTCCCAGGCAGAACCACCGAAGAAAGACTCCCAGTTCGTCGGCTCTGCGCCTGGCGTGCCCGGTTCGAGGCCTGGGCGCGGATCACGCCAGTAGTACCAGTCGCGGCGCGCGGACTCGCGCCCCGATGCCGATTCAACGAACCACGGGTGCTTGATCGACGTGTGGTTGACTACCAGATCCATCACCACGCGCATACCCAGCTCGTGGGCGCGCGCAACGAGGGTGTCAAAGGCTGCCAGGTCGCCAAACAGCGGGTCAATGTCGCGGTAGTCGGAGATGTCGTAGCCGTTGTCGGCCTGCGGCGAGCGATAGATGGGGGAGATCCAGATGATGTCGACCCCGAGGCACGCCAGGTACTCGAGGCGGCTGTAGATACCGTCGAGATCTCCGATCCCGTCGCCGTTCGTGTCCTGGAAAGAGCGGGGGTACACCTGGTAGAGGACCGCGTTCTTCCACCACGGGTCGGCATCAACACGAGCGGCGGGCAGAAGATCAGAGCGCAGGAACATGGGATCCTGAGGAGGCAGTAGGCGTCGTGAAGGCGACGAATGGATGTATCTGCGTACTCGCTACGGCTTCCGATGTCGTCTGGTGAGAGGAACCCTCCGAGACAACAACTTCGGAAAAGAAGTAGTCCTTCAGCAGATAGCCGCACACCAGCGTAATGACGAAGACGCCAGCGATAATCGCAGCGATCATCATCTTTCTCGTAGTGTCACCCGAAGAATCATCCATCGGTGCCATGGCGGGCCGAGGCTGCCTGGGCATGGGCGCGCCGTAGTGTTGCTGGCCGCCCTGCTGGTACCCGCGCTGCTGTGGGCCTACTTGCTGGTAGCCGCCCTGCTGGTAGCCACCTTGCTGCTGGTATCCGCTCTGCTGGTAGCCGCCTTGCTGAGGCTGTGTCTGCTGGTATCCGCCCTGCTGGTAGCCGCCTTGCTGAGGCTGTGCCTGCTGGTATCCGCCCTGCTGGTAGCCAACCTTGCTGCTGGTATCCGCCCATCGGCTGGCGCGGATACGGCTGGCGATTGTTGGGCGGGAATTGGGCACTCATGATGGACTTTCGGGTAGGTGAGTCAAGTCTCAGGGATCGTTCTGTATCCTACCAGGCGCTAGGCTGGTGGCATGACGATTGACTACCTGACTCGGCCACGTCCGCTCTCTCCCCGCCAGGACATCCTTCCTGTGATCATCGGAGGGGACTTCGGCGTATACGGAATTGGCCGCTGTTTCAATGAAGCCTTCGGGTGCCGCTGCATCTGTGTGGGGTCCCAGCCGACCGAATCGATCACACGGTCACACTTTTTCGATGTCCGCCACGTGAGCGCACACGCCACCGACGCCCAGCTCCTCGACACGCTCATGATGATCGCGGGGGAGTTCCCCGACAAGAAACTCATCCTCATGGCGAACCATGACATCTTCTCCGCGTTCGTGGCCCGCAACATGGACAAGCTCTCGCGCCACTACGCGCTGCCCTTCCCGAACCTGGAGGTCATGGAGAGGCTCACTGACAAGGCAGAGTTCGCGCGCGCCTGCGAGCGCGCCGGCATCGACACGCCCGGCACGGTCGAGGTGGACTTCTCCAACGCCACGGACGAGGCCTGGGCGGCCCCGGAGATCCCCTTTACGTTCCCCGTGGTGGCCAAGGCCGCTAACGGCGAACCCTACGACGTCCTCGAGTTTGAGGGCAAAGCGCAAGATCTGGTTCATCGACACGCCTGAGGAACTGACTCAGCTCTGGAAGACTCTGAAGGATGCGGGCTTCCGCGACACGTTCCTCGTCCAGGAACTGATCCCCGGGGACAACACCGCGATGCGTTCGATCACCGCCTACGTGGATTCGCGCGGTGAAGTCACGCTCATCGGCTCGGCCCGCGTGCTCCTCGAAGACCACGCTCCGACTATGATCGGTAACCCTGTCGCCATGATCACTGAGAACTTCCCTACGCTGTGGAAGGACGCCTGCACGCTCCTCACCGAGAACGGCTACCGTGGGTTCGCGAACTTCGATGTCAAGATCGACCCGCGCGACGGACGCGCCGTTTTCTTCGAGGTTAACCCCCGTATTGGCCGTAACAACTGGTACATGGCCGCCGCCGGTGCCAACCCCATGATCCCGATGGTTGCTGACCTCATCGATGGCCAGGCCTGCGAGCAGACGCAGGCCAAGGACGAGATCCTCTACACGCTGGTTCCCGACTCGCTGCTCCTGCGCTACATCATCGACACCGATCTGCGTGCGCGCGTCAAGCGCATCATCCGCGAGGGACGCCGCTTCGACCTGCTCCTGAACCCCACCGAGACGGACCCGCGCCGTAACCTGACCGTGTGGCTTCAGAAGCAAAACCACCGCCGCAAGTTCGCGCGCTACTACCCGAAGCCCACCGAAACCTCGTACTGAGGCGGTCACCCGCCCGAGGGAACTGCACCCGAGACCCGGCCACGACCTCGTCAACGGGGGAGCAGCCCCTGCTACACTGACCACCTACCTACACGCGACAGACATTTACAACAAACTGAGGACACCATGACGACCACCTCACTCGTGCCCATCTCTCAAGAAGACAAGATTGCCGCGGTCTCCGGATTCCAGGACCGCTCCCTGCCGATCGAACAGACCTGCGTGTGGGAGACCTTCGAAAAGTCGCAGGGACACGGCGTGTGGGGACGCTACGCCTGGTACGAGGATGACACCAAGGTCGCCTTCATCACCCTCTACAAGTACACGGTGCGCGGCGTGCACTACCTGTGGGCCAAGTGGGGTCCCGCGTGGGTGAAGGAAGCCAGCCCGGAACGTGAGGCCGCGCTGCGCGCCGACCTGGTGCGCGAGATCAAGGAGCGGGACAAGTCCGTCGTCTTCGTGCGCCTGCACGCCATCTACCAGCACCCCGACCTGGTCATGCCGCTGCAGACCATCTCCTACGACCGCACCGTCGTTATCGACACCTCCGGCAAGACCGAGGACGCGATTCTGGCCTCCATGCCCAAGTCCGGTAAGCGCTCGATCCGCTCCGGCCTGAAGAAAGGGCAAAGCCGAAGGCATCACCTTCCATGAGGACACAGCCAACGCCGCCGAGGTCATCGACGAGTACTACGCCGTCATGGAAGAGACCGCCGAGCGCGATGGTTTCCGTCCTCACCCCAAGGACTATTACATGAGCCTGCTCACGACTCTCGGCCCCAAGCACGCGCGCATCTTCTCGATGCGTGACGCCGACGGCAATATCCTGTGCTGGGACTTCTGTCTGGTTGAGGGCATTCGCGCACAGGCTGAATACGGTGCTTCCACGGAGGCCGGCCGACGCCTGCGCCAGCCCCCCGTTTTGGACTTCCTGGCAGCCGAATTCCTGGCGCGCGACGGCGTGCGCGAATTCGATCTTATGGGCGCGCACTCGCCGCGTTGCCCCGAACTCTACAGCGTCGGCAAGTACAAGAGCGCCTTTGCCTCGCACTTCACAGACGTGCCCGGCGGCTGGGATATGCCCATTAAGAAGAGCACCTATCGCGCCTTGAGTGCGGCCAAAGCCGTCAAGGACTGGCACGCCCGCTCCTGAACGGTGGGGTCAGCAGGGATAGAATCCCACTAGCGACTAAAGCTCTCGAACGAATCGAACAAGGAGACACCGTGCCCGACATCTCGCTCGTCATCGACGGAGAAAACCAGACCGTACCAGCGGGGACCACGGGCACGACGTGGTTCGAAAAGTCCCGTGACGTCGTCGCCATTAAAGTTGACGGCACGCCGCGTGACCTCGCGACCCCCTTTGAGGAGGGCACGACCGTCGAGGCCATCACCCTGGCCAGCGAGGATGGCCTGAACATCCTGCGCCACAGCGCCACGCACGTGCTCGCGCAGGCCGTTCAGGACGTCTTCCCCGACGTCAACCTCGGCATCGGCCCGTTCATCACCGACGGCTTCTACTACGACTTCGGCAACATCGACGCGGTGACCCCCGAGCTGCTGCGTGAACTCGAGAAGCGCATGAAGCGCATCATCAAGGAAGGCCAGCGCTTCGTGCGCCGCGAGGTCTCCGAGGACGAGGCCGTGGTTGAGTTGGCCGAGCAGCCCTACAAGCTCGAGCTCGTCACCACGAAGGGCAAGGGTGCCGAGGGCGCCTCCGTCGAGGTTGGCGGCGCAACCCTCACCATGTACGACAACGTCCGCCGCGACGGTTCCGTCGCCTGGAAGGACCTGTGCCGCGGCCCCCACCTGCCCTCCACCAAGCTGATCGGCAACGGCTTCGCCTTGACCAAGGCCTCGGCCGCCTACTGGAAGGGCGACCAGTCGAACGACCAGCTCCAGCGCATCTACGGCACCGCCTGGGCCTCCAAGGAGGACCTCGTCGCCTACCAGGAGCGCATCAAGGAAGCCGAGCGCCGCGACCACCGTCGCCTCGGAGCCGAGCTGGACCTGTACTCCTTCCCCGAGGAGATCGGCCCCGGCCTGGTCATCTTCCACCCCAAGGGCGGCATCCTGCGCCACGAGATCGAGTCCTACGTGACTGATCGTCACAAGTTGGCCGGGTTTGACTTCGTGCACACCCCCGAAATCTCCAAGGGCGGACTCTTCCACACGTCGGGTCACCTGCCCTACTACGCGGACACGATGTTCCCGCCCATGCTCGTGGACGAGGAACGCGACGCTGAGGGTAACGTCACCAAGGCGGGCCAGGAGTACTACCTCAAGGCCATGAACTGCCCGATGCACAACCTCATCTTCCGCTCGCGCGGCCGCTCCTACCGCGAGCTGCCCCTGCGCTTCTACGAGCTGGGCCACGACTACCGCTACGAGAAGAGCGGCGTCGTCCACGGCCTGACGCGTATGCGCGGCTTTCACGCAGGACGACTCGCACACGTACTGCACGCCCGAGCAGGCCTCCGAAGAAATCCGTAGCCAGATCGAGTTCTTCCTCTCGATCCTCTCCGCCTTCGGCCTGAAGGACTTCTACCTCGAGCTGTCCACGCGCGACGAGGACGGCAAGAAGAAGGACAAGTTCATCGGCTCAGACGAGGATTGGGCGGCCGCCACCAAGGCTCTGGAGGACGCGTGTGCTGCGACCGGCCTCGACCTCGTTCCCGATCCGGGCGGTGCCGCCTTCTACGGCCCCAAGGTCTCCGTGCAGGTCAAGGACGCCATCGGTCGTACCTGGCAGATGTCGACGATCCAGTACGACTTCAACCAGCCTGAGCGCTTCGACCTGGAGTACACGGCCGCCGACGGCACTCGTCAGCGCCCCGTCATGATCCATTCCGCGAAGCTGGGTTCCGTCGAGCGCTTCATCGGCGTGCTCACCGAGCACTACGCGGGCGCGTTCCCGGCGTGGCTCTCACCCGTCCAGGTCCGCCTCATCCCCGTCGCGGAGGCCTTCGACGACTACGTCAAGGACGTTGCCGCCAAGCTGCGCGAGCGTGGCGTACGCGTCGAGACCGACCTGTCGGATGACCGCTTCGGCAAGAAGATCCGCAACGCCTCCAAGGACAAGATCCCCTTCACGCTCATCGCCGGTGGCGAGGACGTCGAGGCCGGGGCCGTGTCCTTCCGCCTGCGTGACGGTTCGCAGCATAACGGCGTTGCTGTTGATCGCGCCGTCGAGCTGATCGTCTCGCACATCGAGCAGCGCAACAACGCCGACCAGATCGACGGCCTCGACGAGGCGTGAGCACCATGACGGAGCCGGGCACGCACCCCGAACCGTTGCCCACCGAGGACGCCCGCGAACTCGCGGGCGTCCCGGACGGCTTCGGTCGTTTCTGGACCCCGTACCGGATGGCCTACATCCACGGAGAAGGCAAACCAGCCGATGCGAGCGACAGGACCTGCCCGTTCTGCAGTGCGCCGGGCAAGGCTGACGACGAGGGACTCATCGTTCACCGAGGGGCCACCTGCTTTGTGCTCATGAACCTGTTCCCCTACAACTCAGGCCACCTGCTGGTGTGCCCGTACCGTCACGTTTCCGACTACACGGAGCTGACCGACGCCGAGCGCGTGGAGCTGGGAGAGCTGACGGCCACCGCCATGCGGGTCAGCCGCGAGGTGGCTGGACCGCACGGCTTCAACCTGGGCATGAACCAGGGCGAGGTCGCGGGTGCAGGCATTGCCGCTCACCTTCACCAGCACGTCGTGCCCCGGTGGGCGGGGGATGCGAACTTCCTCCCCATCATCGCGCGCACGAAGGCTGTGCCTGAACTACTTGAGGACGCGCGCGCCCGGCTTGCCGCCGCCTGGCCGAAGGAGGGCTGATGCTCGGCAACCACGGACGATCGATCACCAAGGCCGTGTTCACGCCCCTGGCTCGCGTGCTCGCGCGCATGGGCGTGACCCCGAACATGGTGACGGTGGCTGGGACGGTCGCGTCCGTGGCCGTCGCGGTCATCTGTATCCCGCGGGGCTGGATCTGGCAGGGAGGCATCGCCCTGGCGGTCGTGATGTTCGGCGATTCGGTCGACGGAACGCTGGCGCGTATGACGACCGGCGGAACGCGCTTCGGTGCCTTCCTGGATTCGACGCTTGACCGGCTCGCCGACGGCGCGGTCTTCGGATCGTTGACTGCTTTCGCGGTCTTCCGCATGGCTGATTCCCCTGTGCGTACATGGGTGATCATCGCGGGCATCTGCTCGATCATCGGTGCGGCTGCTGTGCCCTATGCGCGCGCACGCGCAGAATCGGTCGGTGTCGTCGCCAAACTCGGTATTGCCGAGCGCACGGATCGCCTGATCGTTGGTATGGGGTCGGCGATGATCATGAGCCTGGGAGCACCCGAGTGGGTGCTGGCCGTCGGCCTAACCTGGGTGGCGTTCGCATCCTTCGTGACCGTCTGCCAGCGCATCTGGTTCACTGCGCGTCACATCGACGAGGGAGCCTCGTGACCTTTTCCCTCCTGTCCGTAGCTTTCACTGTTGCTCCCCGCCTTCCGCTCGGCCTCGTCATGCGCGCGGCCCATGTCGGAGCTGGGATCGCGGCGCGGCGTGGGGGAGCGTCCATCGCACGTCTGCGTGCCAATGGCTCGGCTCACTGGTAGCGAGCCAACGGAGGAGCTGGTCGTTGCCGCTGTTCGCTCGCATATTCGCAACTACGCCGAGGAGCTCATGCTCGGTTCGCGACGTGGGGCACCGCTGGCAGAGGGCATCACTTTCGAAGGCTTCGGGGAACTCGTCGCAGCTAGCGTCGACGGCCCGGTCGTTCTGGCTCTGGGGACACTCGGGCAGTTGGGATCGCGCGGGAGCATGGGTGTGTGCGAACGGGCGACCAATCGTCACGGTGGCTGAGAAGGTTGAGCCGCGTTCGTTGTTCCAGCGTTTCGTCGCCCTGCGCGAGGGTTTGGGAATGGAAGTCATCGGCGTCGGCAAGGGTGACTCGGTGTTCGCTACCCTCGTCGAGCGCGTACGCGGACGCAGTGTCATTGTGCCCCTCCTGGCCGACCGGGATATTTCCGGCTCTGGCATCGAAGTGGACCTAGGCACGCGACGCGCGCTCGTCGCAGCCGGCCCCGCAGCCCTCGCTCTGAAGCTGGAACGCCCACTCTTCGCGGCGTGCATTACCTACGAGAACGAGTCGCCGACGGGGGCGGACGTTCGCGTGCGCTGCGTGGGTCCCATCGCCGTCCCAGCCGACCTCGCCCCCGGTGTCAACCGCGTGGAGGCGCTGACACAGGCGTGGGTCAGCGCGTTCGCCGCGATGATGGCGGATAAACCCGAAGACTGGCACATGATGCAGCGGGTGTTCATCGACGACTTGGACCCCCAGCGCCTAGCCCGTGCCCGGGCCGAGCACGAGAGGAAGAATCGATGAAGATCGGGATCGTGAACCCCTATTCGTGGGACGTGCCCGGGGGAGTGGGTTTCCACATTCGCGACCTTGCGCTCAAACTCCGCTCACGCGGCCACGACGTGCGCGTCCTGACGCCGTCAACGTCACGTGACCTGCCCGAGTGGATCACATCCGCAGGCTCCTCGGTATCGGTTCCCTTCAACGGTTCTGTTGCCAACATTTCGGTCAAGCCAACGACGATGACGCGCACGCGGCGCTGGCTGGAGGAGAACGACTTTGACGTTGTCCACGTGCACGAACCCGTTGTGCCGTCGGTGTCGATGGCTGCGGCGATGATCTCGCGCGCCCCGCTGGTCGGCACGTTCCACGCGGCGCTCGGTCGTTCGGTTTCCCGCGCCATTGCCTCGGCCCCGATGAGGCTTTACATGGAGCGCATTGGCGTGCGCATCGCCGTGTCCGAGGAGGCACGACGCACTCTCATCGAACACCACGGTGGTGACGCAGTCATCATCCCGAATGGTGTGGAGACCGCCTCATTCCGCACGGCGACGCCCCTTCCGCAGTGGGCCGCCACCGAGGAGAGTCCTGTCATCGTGTTCCTTGGGCGGCTCGACGAGCCGCGTAAGGGGCTGAGTATCTTCGCCGGAGCAATCGAAACTGTCCTCGAGCGCTTCCCGGGTACGCGTTTCCTGATCGCTGGCCGGGGAGACGCCCCTGATTGTCGCGAGGCCGTGGCTCGTTTCGGCGAATCAGTGTCCTTCCTGGGTGGCATTAGCGACGAGGAGAAAGAATCCCTGTTGGCGGGCGCGAGCGTCTACGTCGCTCCGCAGACGGGAGGCGAGTCCTTCGGCATCGTTCTGGTCGAGGCGATGGCCGCGCGCACCGCAGTTGTTGCCTCCGACATTCCGGCCTTTTGCGCGGTCCTGGAGGATGGGCGCGCGGGTGCCCTCTTCGAGACGGGCAGCTCCGACGCCTTGGCGGCTACCCTCACTGACCTGCTGGGGGATCCAGCGCGGCTCGACGCGCTGGCCGACGCTGGCCAGCGCTCATCGGTTCAATACGATTGGGAGGTCGTCGCAGACAAGGTTTTCGAGGTATACAAACTGGCCATCGACATGGGTAGTCCCGCCACCTCCGGTCCGCGCCGGACGCGTCATCTGTTCCGTCGTCGTAAAAAGCGAGGAGAATCGCTGTCGTGATCTCACTGTCCGCTTGGGTTCTTGTCGCCATTGTCCTCGTCGTCGTCGCGCTCGCAATCAGCGTCGGAGCAGCGATCAGTCGGGCACGCAGGCTCGACCGTCTGCACCAGCGCATTATCGCCTCGCGTGAAGCGCTCTCACGTCTGCTGCTGCGCCGTGCCTCCGAAGCCTCACTCCTGGCACAGACTGCTCCTTTCAATGGGGGAGGGGCCGAGGTTATGCGTGACGTCGCGCGCGCCTCCATCCACGACGACGGTGACCAGCTAACGACCGATGGCCTCGACCGACGAACCACGGCCTCGCGTAGGGGTGATCGTGTGGAGGTCGCGGCACGGTTGGAGCGAGCGTCGGCGCTGTCACGCGCCATCCGTGACACACTCACTCCTGAGGTACGTTGCTCAATAACCTCGGATCCGCAGGCCGCCGCTCGCCTCGAGGCTCTCGACGCGACCTGCTACCGCATCGAATTGACGCGAAATGTGCACAACGTTGACGTCGCGGGGGTTCGGGCCCTGCGTTCCGCACGAATGGTAAAAGTTGCTCAGGCTCGCTGGGCGCGCTCCGATACCGGAACCCATCGACTTTGACGACGATACTCACATTGGCGGACGAGGATACTGATATGCGACGCGCCCATTGGGGAGGGCCGGGCGAAGACTACCGGCTCAAGAAGCTCAGTGCCACCGCCATCGGTGAGGCCAGCAGCATTGGGTCGCCCGCCCCCGACGAAGCTGCTCCCGTGTGGCAGACACCGAAGGCTCAGCATTCCTTCCCCTGGCTTGAAATCGTCCTGACCGCTGCCGGGATTATCGGCCTGATCGGCCTCACCGTTTTCTTCCTTTCGCCGGTGGCATCGAGCTATCTGGCGCTCGTGAAAACTACTCTGCTTGCTCTCATTCCCCTGGGGATCGTCCTCGCGTTCCTGCACCGCCTGGACCGGTGGGCCCCCGAGCCATGGAAAACCAAGGTCGCAGTGTTTTTGTGGGGCGCGGGCATCGCAACACTTTCCTCTGGCATCGTGAATACCGCGCTGGGCAAGAACCTAGACTATTCACTCGGCAACTTTGATACGGCGAACGCTCTGTCCACAACCTTCGTTGCTCCCCTCGTCGAGGAGACCCTCAAAGCCATCGGCGTGATCATCGTCGTCGTCGTTCGTCGCACCAACATCAACTCCGTCCTCGATGGTGCCATCTACGGGGGATTGTCAGCAGCTGGCTTCATGTTCACGGAAGACATCCTCTACTACCTGCGCGGAGAACCAGAGGGAACGGCGCACCTTCTGTGGCTGGTCGCTCTGCGCGGCCTGATGAGTCCGTTCTTGCACGTGATGGCAACATCCATGACCGGAATCGGTTTGGCTCTGGCCCTGCTCTCGTTCAAGAACGGATGGATGAGGGCTGGCATCGTCACGATCTTTTGGGTGTGCGCCATGCTCATCCATCTGACGTGGAATGGCAGCGCAGCATATTTCGGCGACCGGGGATTCTATACCATGTACGGTGTCATCTATGTACCCGGCTTCATCCTGTGGGCGCTCCTGCTGCTGAGAGCAACGCGCCAGCAACGAGCGAAAATCCGCAAGGGCTTGGTCCCCTACGTACGCACCGGATGGGTACTCCCCGGCGAGGTGACGATGGCCACAGATAAGCGCGTGCAGAAGGCCTCCATCAAGTGGTCAACGCGAGGTGGGCGCGATGCAACCCGCGCGATGCGTTCCTTCCTGGCAAACCTGGCTTCTCTCGGACTTGACCAGTGCATCATGGCTCAGCACGGACCCGACCCGGCGCGTATCGATGCTGACCGCCAGAAACTTGCGACGGTAGTGGAGAATCGAAGGGAATTCCTTCGTCTAACATCCATCGCCGATCAACAAAATGTTGTCTCCCAAGCCGTGACCGCACGCACGCGGAACGCCTGAGTACGGAAGGACTGATCGTGACAGAATCCCGAGAGACAGACCAAGGATCGGCTGCTCAGCACGAATCCCCCGACTCGCAGGTCGCTTTGTCAGCCTCGGCTGCCCAGCGCTTCGCCGAAAGCGCCGTGACTCCGCTGTCGGAGCGTAGGCGTCCAAGCGCAGGCGACCTTGGCCAAAAGCGGTGGCCTTAAGCGTACGGGTGCAGGCAAAGCGACGTCGGTGCCCGGCGGCGGTGGAGTTCCTTCCGCTCCTCAATCCCCGGCTGTCGATCAGCAGGCGACGACGGTGATGCCTCAGCGTCCTGGTCCGTTGCCGCGTCGTTCGGTTGCGGATTCGGAGGCGACGACGGTCATGCCGCAGAACCCGGCGCTCCGGGACCGTCTGCCCGGGACGTCGTTCCGCGCGTGCGTTCCTGCCCGGGCGACGACGGTGATGCCGCAGCGTCCTGATCCGTTGCCGCGTCGTTCGGTTGCGGATTCGGAGGCGACGACGGTCATGCCGCAGAACCCGGCTGCCGCTCCGGGACGCTCTGGTGCGTTCCTGCCCGAGACGACGGTGATGCCGCAGCGTCCTGATCCGTTGCCGCGTCGTTCGGTTGCGGATTCGGAGGCGACGACGGTCATGCCGCAGAACCCGGCTGCCGCTCCGGGACGCTCTGGTGCGTTCCTGCCCGAGACGACGGTGATGCCGCAGCGTCCTGATCCGTTGCCGCGTCGTTCGGTTGCGGATTCGGAGGCGACGACGGTCATGCCTCAGCGTCCTGGTCCGTTGCCGCGTCGTTCGGTTGCGGATTCGGAGGCGACGACGGTCATGCCGCAGAACCCGGCTGCCGCTCCGGGACGCTCTGGTGCGTTCCTGCCCGAGACGACGGTCATGCCGCAGAACCCTGAAATCCGACCGCAGCGTCCGGCTGGTGGTCCGCAGGCTCCGATGGGTATGGGGCAGCGTCCCGTTGGTGGTCCGCAGGCTCCGATGGGTATGGGGCAGCGTCCGGTCGGTGGTCCGCAGGCTCCGATGGGTATGGGGCAGCGTCCGGTCGGTGGTCCGCAGGGCCCGATGGGTATGGGGCAGCGTCCCGTTGGTGGTCCGCAGGGCCCGATGGGTATGGGGCAGCGTCCGGTTGGTGGTCCGCAGGGCCCGATGGGTATGGGGCCGCGTCCGGTTGGTGGTCCGCAGGCTCCGATGGGTATGGGGCCGCGTCCGGTCGGTGGTCCGCAGGGCCCCTTTGCGGGTGGCCAAGCCCCGGCCTCGTCCCCTGTGGGAGCCGCCCGGAGTCTTCCCTTCGGGGAGCCTCTCCCGCAGCATCCGGGGCAGACACGTGAATCTCCCGTCGGCACACAGACAACCACTGCAGATGAATCTACGAAGGCCCCGTCCTCCGTACACACGGATCGCAGTATTCCTCTCGGCGAAACAGGGCCGCAGTGGCCCGAGGATGCTCCGAATACCCCGTCCGCACCCACAATAACGCAGGAATCTGCCACCGATGCGACGAAGGAATCCGGCCCCGAGACACCCTCCAACCCGACGCCGCGCACGTCGCCGAGCAGTGGATCGAACACCCCGGTCTCTTCGCCCTCCACGGGCGCTGCCGGTGAGGGACAATTCAGCCCCAGGTTCCAGGCCTTTGTCGAGTCCGGCCCCTCGATGCCGGGGCCGAAGACTGCCCAGTATCCGACGCTCGCGCCCCGTACCGCCCAGGTGTGGTCGGTGCCCAAGCCGAAGAAAAAACCCCTGCCGATCTTTGAGTCGGTTGTCGCTGGTGCGGGAGCAGCGCTCATGCTCGTCGGTGTGCTGGGTTTCCTTCAGGCCAGTGGCCCGATTTTGACGGTCTTCATCGCTATCTTGTGCATCGTTCCTCTCGCTATCGTCGTCTCGGTGCTTCTGTTCATCGACCGCTTCGAACCTGAACCCCTGGGGATGAAGCTTGCCGCGCTGGCGTGGGGCGGCGGTGTGTCCATTTTCTTCGGAATCATGGGAAATGAATATGTTCAGTATTCCGTCACTGAACAAACGGGTGACGAAGTCCAAGGAATGATTTTCTCCGTCGTTGTCGGTGCGCCGGTGGTCGAAGAACTTTTGAAGGGTCTTGGCGTTCTCGTTATCGTGTGGGCTCGTCGTACCCACATTTCATCTGCCATCGATGGCCTCGTCTACGCTGGCTTTGCAGCCTGCGGATTCCTGGTTGTCGAGGACTTTACCTACTTTGTGAGAGCAGTTTTGACGGACGGTGACCTCGGGCAGACGTTCTTCCAACGTGTCGTTATGGGTGTTTTCGGACACGTCATGTACACGAGCTGCATGGGGTGGGCGACGGGGTGGGCGGTCACACGCGCCCGCTCGGCTGCCGCCGGATGCGGAGCTGTGGCCCTCGGCTGGTTCACGGGTATGCTCCTGCACGCGACGTGGAACGGCACTGCCGTCCTGTCTGGGGGTGACGATGAACTGTTCGACACCTTCTACATCTTCATCCACGTCCCGTTGTTCCTCCTGTGGTTCCTGTTCATCGCGCTGGCGATGAAGCGCGAACGACGCGACGCCGCAGCGGGCCTCATGCCCTACGTGGCGCAGGGGTGGATCGTCCCCAGTGAGATCCAGATGGTGTGCGATCCTCGCTCACGTCGTGCCGCCCTGGCCTGGGCGTCCAACGGTGGGCCGTTGGCGAAGAAGGCAATGAAGCAGTTCATGTACGCGCTCGCCACACTCGGCCTGCACCAGGTCGTCATGAAGAATCGTGGTCCCGAGCAGGCGCGCATCGAAGAATCGAGAGAACTCGCGAAGGAAGCAACCTCACAACGCAAGATCTTCATGAAGCTCACAGGTATGCGACGATTCTGACGTGCCGCATCATGGCCGCTTCACCGGCTCCTCACAGAGGATGCACAGGAGGAGCGGCCATGATTGCGCCGACAGAAAGGAAACATACGTGACTAATGCTCAACATGTCCGTGCCTCGTCTCGGACTCTCACCGTGTGCTCGGTCATCCTGATCATCGTCGGGATCCCGACGATGGCCCACGAAGTGATCGGTGCGATTTATGGTGTCACCACCTCTACGGCGGCGCTAGCTGTGAGTGCCTCGTGCGTGAGCGCGTTCGTCGGCCTTGTCTTCTTCGTGTGGCTAGCGCGATTCGCTCCATCGGTTCTGTCGTGGATTGCGGCATTCATGTGGGGGACTGGAGGTGCGCTCATCATTGCCGGCATCGGCAACGGCGTGACCGACGCTGCCGTTCAATCGACGTCGCTAGGCGGGGAGACCACGGATGTCATGACGTCAGTCGTGAGCGGACCACTCATTGAGGAAACCGCGAAGGGTATCGGTGCACTCATGTTGATCCTTGCAGCCCGCAGGGCTCTGCGGCACCCCGCTCAGGGGGCTGTTCTGGGTGGACTCGTCGGTCTCGGCTTCGCGTGGGGTGAAGACATTGGCTACTACGTGAGCGCGCTTGAAGACGGCACGGGTGGACTGGGGCAAGCCTTCCTGATCCGTGGGGTGCTGGGTGGCTTTGGGCATGCGATCTACACCGGAGTCTTCGCCTACTTCCTGGCTTGGGCGCTCCTGCGCGCGAGAAACGCGTTCGTCGAAATTCTTGCGGTGTGTGGTGGTTTTGTAGGTGCCGTGCTCCTGCACGCGCAGGCGAACGGAGTGGGCTTCCTTGCGCCCGAGGACTCGTGGAACCTCACCTACGGTGCGATCGAGTTGCCGGTGACAGCAGTGGCGATCGCGCTCCTCGTCTGGGGAGTGCGTCGTCGTCGCGCTACGCTGGAGGCATGAGCGCACTCGACTGGCCTGTGGACGCGGACGGCTACCCCCATCGGGAGGCCGCCCGCGTCCTCCTTTTTGACGACGACGGACGTGTCTTGCTGGCCATGGGACACGATGAGGATCAGCCCGAGCGTGCCTGGTGGTTCACGATCGGTGGTGGCATTGAGGAGGGGGAAGACCCCCGCGCAGCCGCCGTGCGCGAGGTGTTCGAAGAGACCGGAATTCGCCTGGAAGCATCCGATCTGGTCGGTCCCGTTCTCTACCGGACCGCCGAGTTCGATTTCCTGGCCGTTACCGCTCGCCAAGACGAGTGGTTCTTCATCGCGCACGCCCCTTCAACTACTCTCAGTCGGGACGGGTGGACTGAGCTGGAACGTTCCGTCATTGATACGCAACGCTGGTGGGATATCGACGAGGCCACGGCAACCATCGACGGGGAAATCTACCCCGCGCAGATCCTCGAGTTTGCGCGCGTCTGGAAAGACGGCTGGGACGGCCAGCTCATCGAGCTGACCGAGACCCGCGAACCCTAAGGCGACCTAGGCGCGGGAGAGTCCCAGCGGAGTGATCGCGAGCGACAGGTCAGGTACGTTGAGCTGGACCGACACCCGCTCACGTACCGCGGGCTTCGCGCAAAAAGCGATCCCGACCCCGGCCTCGTTCATCATGGGGATGTCGTTCGCCCCGTCTCCGATTGCGACCGTGCGCGCCATGGGCACACCCAGGGACGAGGCCCACTCACGTAGGCATTCGACCTTGACCTGGGAGGTCACGATACGCCCCAGCACGCGGCCCGTGAGAACGCCGTCCTCGACCTCCAGCCGGTTCGCGGCGTAGAAGTCGATGCCGAGGGAGGCCGCGAGGGGAGCGACCACCTCTTCGAACCCGCCCGAGACGACACCGAAATGCCCACCGGCGGCGTGCACGGCGTCGATGAGTTCGCGCGCGCCCTCCGTGGGCGTGATGGACGCGAGAACATCACCGAACACAGAATCGGGAACACCGCGTAGTGTCGCAACTCGCTCACGCAGCGACTCAGCGAAATCGAGTTCGCCATTCATCGCTCGAGACGTAATCTCAGCGACACGCTCCCGTGTGCCCGCGACCTCGGCCAGCTCTTCGATGACCTCTTGGGTGATCAGCGTCGAATCAACGTCGGTAACAACGAGGCCGGGTGCCCCGCTGGTAAACAACAGCGGGGCACCCGGCTCATCGAGATGGTGAGTCATGCTCACTTGGTGACGACCGTCCCCTTGGGAACGACCGTGATACCGGATTCGGTGACCGTGTAGCCGCGCTCGATGTCGCGGGCGGGATCCACGCCGACTTCGGCACCTTCCTCGACGACGACATTCTTGTCCAGAATCGTCTTGACGACCTTCGAGTGGCGACCGATGCGCGTGCCGTGCATGACGACCGAGTCCTCAACATGAGCCCACGAATGGACGTAGGTGTGCGGGGAGACAATCGAGCGCACGATCTCGCCACCGGAGACGATGACACCCGGGGACACAAACGAGTCGATTGCATGACCCAGTCGATCCTGATCGCCATAGACGAACTTCGCGGGAGGCAGCGAGCCGTCGATCATCGTCATCGTCGGCCACTCGCGGTTGTACAGGTTGAACACCGGGTGCACCGAGATCAGGTCCATGTTCGCCTCGTAGTAGGCGTCCAGCGTACCAACGTCGCGCCAGTAATCGCGGTCGCGGTCGGTCGAACCCGGCACGTCGTTGTCCTGGAAGTCATAGACGCCGCACTCACCGCGCGACACGAACCACGGAATGATGTTGCCACCCATGTCGTGCTTCGAATCGGGGTCCTTAGCATCCTCACGCAGCGCGTGGACCAGGTCCTTCGTGGTGAAGACGTAGTTGCCCATCGAGGCAAGGACCTTCGTGGGATCGTCCGGCAGGCCTTCGGCGTGCTGGGGCTTCTCCAGGAAGTTCTTGACGACACCACCCTCACCGTCGATAACACCCAGTGCGGGAGCGAGCTCGATCGGCTGACGAATGCCTGCGACCGTGGCCGGCAGACCCGAATCGATGTGGTGCTGGACCATCTGCGAGAAGTCCATACGGTAGATGTTGTCAGCGCCGATGATGACGATGTATTCGGGCTGCTCATCGTCGACGATGTTGAGCGACTGGTAAATCGCGTCCGCGCTGCCCAGGTACCAGTGGGGTCCGCGACGCTGCTGGGCCGGAACAGGGGCAATGAAGTTGCCGAGCAGGGGAGAGGTGTACCAGGTCTTCGTGACGTGGCGGTCAAGAGAGTGCGACTTGTACTGAGTCAGCACAACGATCTTGAGGTATCCGGAATTCACGATATTCGACAGCGCAAAATCGATCAGACGGAAATGACCTCCAAACGGAACGGCAGGCTTCGCGCGATCCGCCGTCAGCGGCATCAGACGCTTACCCTCACCGCCCGCAAGAACAATCGCTAGAACGTGGTTCTTTGCCATACAGCACCTCTTCGTTGGTCGTGTGAGACCCGCATCGACGCAGGTCCGTGGGTGTGGTCACACTGTATTACAGATGTGCATCGATTGCTACACCGTCTCGTTTCGATTTCGATCCCCGTGATTTCGGATACTATGTGTTACACGCGTCGCCACTGTCGGAAGGACCACATCATGCGCGTTGATCTGCTCACCCGCGAATACCCGCCCCACGTCTACGGCGGAGCCGGTGTCCATGTTCTCGAGTTGGCCAAGGTGCTGCGCGGCCTCGTCGATGATCTGCGAGTGCAGGCCTTCGATGGCCCTCGTGAACCCGGAACCGACGGAGCCGATCCGGGGGTGACTGGCCATTCGGACCTGCCCCAGCTGGAGGGTGCCAACGCAGCGCTGCGTACCCTCGGCGTTGACCTTGAGATTGCCGCCGCGTGTGAGGGGTCGGACCTGGTGCACTCCCACACCTGGTACGCCAACTTCGCAGGGCCACGTCGCCTCGCTCCTCGGCGACATCCCACACGTCATCTCCGCCCATTCCCTCGAGCCCCTGCGCCCCTGGAAGGCCGAGCAGCTCGGCGGTGGCTACCGCCTCTCCTCCTACGTGGAGAAGACCGCTTACGAGGCTGCCAGCGCTATTGTCGCCGTCTCCAACGGCATGCGCGACGATATTCTGCGCTGTTACCCGTCTGTTGATCCCGAGCGCGTGCACGTGATCCACAATGGTATTGACCTGAACAAGTGGCATGCGCCCGAGGGTGAGGCAGGTGACGAGCTGCGCGCTCGCGTGCTGGCCGAGCACGGTATCGACCCGACCCGCCGCACCGTTGTCTTCGTCGGCCGCATCACCCGCCAGAAGGGCCTGCCCTACTTCCTGCGTGCCGCCCGCTTGCTGCCCGATGACGTCCAGCTCGTCCTGTGTGCCGGTGCCCCGGACACCCCTGAGATCGCTGCTGAGGTCGAGGGGCTGGTTGCTGAGCTGCGTGCCACCCGCTCTGGCGTCGTGCTCATCTCCGAGATGCTCCCACAGCCCGAGGTCGCGGCAATCCTCTCCGCCGCTCAGGTCTTCATCACCCCGTCGGTTTACGAACCCCTCGGCATCGTCAACCTCGAGGCCATGGCGCTCGGCCTGCCCGTCGTTGGCACCGCGACCGGTGGTATCCCCGACGTCATTGTCGACGGCGAGACCGGCTACCTGGTCCCCATCGAACAGGTGCAGGATGGTACGGGCACTCCGCTCGACCCGGAGACCTTCGAGCGCGACATGGCTGACCGTCTCGTCCGCGTCCTGGATGATCCCGAGCTGGGCCGCCGCATGGGCGAGGCGGGCCTCGTGCGCGCACGCGAACACTTCTCCTGGGAAGCTATCGGCGTCAAGACCGCTGATCTGTATCGTTCGCTCGTCTGAGACGCGCGCGGTGTCCAACACGACTAGGCTAGATGCATGACTTACGTCCTAAATCTCTCTCATGTGTCGCTTCGACGAGGAGACACACAGATCCTGTCCGATGTCTCGTGGTCGACGCGTCCGCGCCAGCATTGGGTCATCGTCGGTCCCAACGGAGCGGGCAAAACGACCCTCGCCCGCGTTGCCTCTGGCCGGGTCTCGCCCGATTCGGGCGAGGTGAGTGTGTCTGACACGGATCTCGCGAACGCGGATCCCGCTGAGGTGGCGACGCGCATCGGGCTGGCCTCGGCTGCCGTGGCGGCGAAGATCGTCCCCACGCAGTCGGTGTTGGACACCGTGCGCAGCGCGGCCTGGGGCCTCTGCGTCGCTCACGACGAGGAATACGAGGAGGTCGACGACCAGCGCGCGAGCACGCTCATGGAGATCTTCGGCGTCGCCCACCTCGCCCAGCGTGAGTTCGCCACGCTGTCGGAGGGTGAAGCGCAGCGCGTGCTTCTCGCGCGCGCACTCATGACCGATCCGGAGGTGCTCGTTCTCGACGAACCCACCTCCGGTCTCGACCTGGGAGCTCGCGAGTTGCTCATCGCTGCGCTCTCTGAGATCATGAAGGGTTCGAAATCTCCGCAGATCGTCCTGGTGACCCACCAGATCGAGGAGATTCCTGACGGCGTGACGCACTGCGCGATCATGTCGCAGGGACAGATTACTCATCAGGGTCCCATCGAGGACATACTGACGGGTGTCAATCTGTCGCAGGTCTATGGCATGCCGTTGCTCGCCGGTCGCACCGATGGTCGCTGGTGGGCGCGCGGTGTGACCGAGTAAGAGAGGCAGGGCGATGAGTACCTGGTGGTTGTGGATTTTGGCGGCCCTTGTGTCCGGCATTATCGAGGTCATGATCGTGAGCTTCGTGTTCCTGATGCTCGCGATTGGTGCTCTCGCCGCCGGTATTGCGGCAGCATGTGGCGCGAATCTGATGGTTCAGTTGATCGTCTTCATTATCGTGTCTGTCGCTCTCCTGGTTGTGTTGCGTCCCTTCTTAAAGGGACGGATCGAACGGTCGAACAACTACGTTCCCAGCAACACGGACCGCCTGATCGGCAAGAGCGGCTACGTCACCGAGACAGTGGGCGAGCGTCACGGACGCATCCAGTTTTCTGGCGGTGAATGGAGCGCGCGAACCGAAGGGCCGGAGCTGCCCGTTGGTACTGAGGTGCGCGTTGATCGTATTGATGGTGCGACCGCCGTTGTCAGTGCTCTCAGCCTGACGCAGCAGCCTCTCGCCCAGCCGCCTGCGGGTCCCGCCTACCGATAGGCTCGACCTGTCGGCTTCGAAGTATGAGTAGTATGAAAGGAAAGATGCATTGAGGTCAGCAGAACTCATCGGCAACGTCGCGGTTATCGTGATCCTTGCCTTCGTTATCTTTGTTGTTGTGTCGCTTGTCCGTGCAGTTCGGATCGTTCCGCAGTCGCAGGCGTACGTCGTTGAGCGTTTGGGACGTTTCCAGGCTGTGATGAAGGGGGGTTTCCACCTCCTCGTTCCTTTCGTGGATCGCGTCGCCGCTCGTATCGATCTGCGTGAGCAGGTCGCGAACTTCCCGCCGCAGCCGGTCATCACCGCCGACCAGGCGATGGTGTCGATCGACTCCGTGATCTATTTCCAGATCACGGATCCGCGCAGCGCGACCTACGAGGTCGCTAACTTCCTGCAGGCGATCGAGCAGCTGACCGCGACGACGCTGCGTAACCTGATCGGCTCCCTCGATCTGGAGCAGACGCAGACCTCGCGCGAGTCGATCAACAAGCAGCTGCGCGGCGTCCTCGACGAGGCCACGGGTCCGTGGGGTATCCGCGTGACCCGCGTGGAACTCAAGTCCATTGAGCCGCCGCCGCGCGTCCTGGCTGCCATGGAGCAGCAGATCACGGCGGAGCGCACCAAGCGAGCGACGATTCTGACGGCTGAGGCCGAGCGTGAGGCCCAGATCAAGAAGGCTGAGGGTGCCAAGCAGGCCGCTGTTCTGGCTGCCTCCGCCCAACAGGAGGCTCAGGTCCTGCAGGCCAAGGGTCAGAAGGAAGCGCTGATCCTCCAGGCCGAGGGCGCTCGCCAGGCTCAGATCCTGCGCGCGCAGGGTGAGGCTGAGGCGATCCAGACGGTCTTCTCCGCAATCAACGCGGGCAAGGCTACCCCGGAGCTGCTCTCCTACAAGTACCTGGAGATGCTGCCGAAGATCGCGGATGGACAGGCGTCCAAGCTGTGGATGGTTCCGTCCGATCTGACCGGCGCACTGGAATCCATCTCGAAGGGTTTCGGTCTGGGCAAGTAGACTGGAGCCTATGCCGGGCCGACCGCAGTCCCTGCGGTCGGCCCGTCGTCTATTCAAGGGGAGGACACCGGTGGATTCGCATCAGGAGCACGTGCTGCGCGAGGTTGCGCAGAAGAACATCCGTTTCATCAGGCTGTGGTTTACGGACGTCGCTGGCGTCCTGAAGTCGATTTCGATTGACCCGGGCGAGCTGGAGGACGCTTTCGCTGAGGGCATTGGTTTCGATGGCTCGGCCGTCGAGGGCCTCACCCGCGTGTTTGAGTCCGACATGCTGCTCATGCCCGATGCCTCGACCTTTCAGCTGTTGCCGTGGCGTTCCAACGAGGATCCCGTCGCTCGCATGTTCTGCGACGTCCTCATGCCCGATGGTCGCTCTGCCCCCTCGGATCCGCGCGGCGTTCTCGAGCGTGTCGTCGAGCGCGCCGCCGACGCGGGCTTCCGCGTCATGATGCACCCCGAGATCGAGTTCTACCTGCTGCGTCAGCCCGTCACCCCCGAGCGCATGGTGCCCGTCGATCAGGCAGGGCTATTTCGATCACGTCGCGCGCGGGGATTCTAATGATTTCCGGCGACGCGCGGTGCGCATGCTGGAGGATATGGGGATCCCCGTCGAGTTCTCTCACCACGAGGGAGGCCCCTGGCCAGAACGAGATCGACCTGCGCGCGGTGGACCCGGTGCGCGCGGCCGACAACATCATGACAGCTCGTACGGTCATCGAGGAGGTGGCCCTGCGTGAGGAGTTGGTCGCCACCTTCATGCCGAAGCCCTTTATTGAGCATCCGGGGTCGGGCATGCACACGCATCTCTCGCTCTTCGAGGGTGAGGAGAACGCGTTCTTCTCGCCGTCGGGTCAGTACCGGCTCTCCGTGACGGGTCGCCGCTTCATCGCGGGCCTGCTTGCGCACGCCGGCGACATAGCGGCGATCACGAATCAGCACGTTAACTCCTACAAGCGCCTGTGGGGCGGGGGAGAGGCACCCTCCTATGTGTGTTGGGGCCACCTGAATCGTTCCGCTCTCGTGCGTGTACCGCTCTACAAGCCGAAGAAGAGCGCGTCGGCGCGCATCGAGTACCGCGCTCCTGACCCGAGTGCAAACCCCTACTTGGCTTTTGCCGTTATGATCGCGGCTGGCCTGGACGGCATCGAGAAGAAGATGGAACTTATGCCGGAGGCCGAGGATAACGTGTGGGATCTGTCGGATCGCGAGCGTCAGGTGATGGGTATCCACGCCCTGCCGACCTCCCTGTCGGACGCGGTGCGTGAGATGAAGAAGTCGGAGCTTGTGGCCTCGACACTGGGCGAACAGGTCTTTGACTACGTCATCCGCAACAAGCGCAAGGAATGGACGGAGTACCGCCAGCAGATCACGCGACAGGAACTTGAGCAATTCCTGAAGGTTGTTCCCCGGTGACCCCCGACGATCTGCGGGTCGCCGGCTTCCTCGACGCGCGCCGGGCCCTGTCGTTCCTGGAGGAACTGCCTGCGGGGCAGTCGTGGGTGGGGGATCTGAGCGCGTCGGCCGATCCTGACCAGGCCCTGCTGCAGGCGGTGCGTCTGCGCGAGGCGGACCCCGGCCTCGTCGATGCGCTGAGCCGAGATGAGCGCGCTCGTCGTCGCGTGTGCGCGATCCTGGGTGGGAGCCAGTGGTTGGGCGATTACGTCATCGCTGATCCTGCCCGCGCGGCTGCGATTAATGAGGATCCGGGTGATCCTCGGGAGGTCTTGTACGAGGCCGTGGGAGCCCGCACTGTCGGGCGCGGCGCGTTGGTGGCTGCGCGGGAGGCCACCGCCGACGACTTGCGCGCCGCCTACCGGCGCGTGCTGCTACATCTGGCCGCCGACGACCTGACGAGCGGCACCCCCGAGGACATCATGCCGAGCGTGGGGGCGCGCATCGCGGACCTGGTGGACGCCACTCTCGACGCGAGCCTGGCCCTGGCCCGCCGCGACGTCGACCCCGAGGGTACCGTCCCCTTCGCGATCATCGCCATGGGCAAGACGGGCGCGCGCGAACTCAACTACATCTCCGACGTGGATGTCATCTACGTGGCTGAGGCGGGGGAAGACGGGGACGAACGAAGCGCCCTGGAGATAGCAACCCGCCTGGCCTCAGCCACGGCCTCGGCGTGCTCGGGGCCGGGAACGCAGGCACCGCTGTGGACCGTGGACGCGAACCTGCGGCCCGAGGGGCGCAACGGCGTCCTCGTGCGCACGATTGAGTCCTACCGACAGTACTGGGACAAGTGGGCGCAGACCTGGGAGTTCCAGGCTCTGCTCAAGGCACGCGCGTGCGCGGGCGACCCAGAGCTGGGGCGCGCCTTCGAGGAGGCGGCGCAGCCCTACGTGTGGAGCGCGTCAGCACGCGAGGGTTTCGTGGAGGCCGCGCGCGCGATGCGCCGCCGCGTCGAAGACAACATTTCCCGCTCCCACGCCTCACGCGAACTGAAGCTTGGGCGCGGCGGACTACGCGACGTCGAGTTCACCGTGCAGCTGCTTCAGCTGGTTCACGGACGTACCGATGCCTTCCTGCGGGTGCGCTCGACCCTGGATGCCATCGAGGCGCTGCGCGAGGGCGGCTACATCGCCCGATCCGACGCCGACCAGTTGTCCTCCTGCTACCGCTTCCTGCGCGCGCTCGAGCACCGCACGCAGCTGCCGCGCATGCGCCGCAACCACCTGATTCCCGACAAGGACAGCGACCTGCGCGTCCTCGGGCGGGCCATGGACCCGGTGCGTTACCCCGACGCCGACGCGATCCGCTCGGCCATCGACGACGTGCGCGCTGACGTGCGCGCCCTGCATGAGGACGTGTTCTACCGGCCGATCATCGCGGCTACCGCATCCCTCAGCGCGGATGAGGCTTCCCTGCACGCTGAGGGCGCGCGCGACCGACTGGCCGCCATCGGCTATCGAGATCCCGTCGGCGCCCTCACGCACATCGCGGCCCTCACCCAGGGCACGAGCCGTCGCGCCGCGATCCAACGCCACCTCCTGCCCGTATTCATCTCGTGGCTGGCAAACGGCGCTGACCCCGACATGGGCCTGCTCAACTTCCGCGTCCTGTCCGAGGACATTGGGGAGTCGCACTGGTATCTGGCACTCTTGCGCGACTCGGGGGTGGCCGCCCGCAGACTGATGACGATGCTGCCGAACTCCCGGTGGATCGCCGACGCGCTGGCCAAGCGGCCCGAGGCCGTGGCGTGGCTGGACGATGACGCGGAGCTGGCACCGCGCGAGCCGCAGAGGCTCACCCGAGAAGTCGCCGCTCTCATCGACCGCCACGACGACGCGACGGAGGCAGCCGCCCGCGTGCGCGCTGTGCGCACCCGCGAGCTGACGCGCGCCGCCATGAGCGACCTACTCGGCGGAGTCGACCCGCGCGGGCACGCCATCGCCGACGCGACGGACGCCGCCCTGCTCGGAGCCCTCGCGATTGCGGGGCGGGAGGAAGCCGAGCGGTGGGGGAGCGAGCGCGCCCACGTCACCTTCGTGGCGATGGGCCGCTACGGCGGGCGCGAGTGCTCCTACGCCTCCGACGCCGACGTCATTGCCTTGCATGAGCCCGTGGGCGGTGCCTCCGACGCTGAGGCCGTGGCCAGCGCCACTGCGATCGTTAATCGGGTCAAGAAGCTCCTCGGTTCGGCGACCAGCCAGCTTGGTATCGTTGTCGACCTCGACCTGCGCCCCGAGGGGAAGAATGGCCCGATGAGCCGCACCATCGCCTCGCACGAGGAGTACGCGCAGCGCTGGGCCTCGACGTGGGAGCGCCAGGCTGCTGTGCGCGCCCGGCCTATCGGATCGAGCGACCTCGACGAGCGTGCCCGCGCCCTGTTTGAGTCCATGGCCTACAGGGAGGTGAGCGAGTCGGAGGTGCGTGACATCCGACTGCTCAAGGCCCGCATGGAAAACGAGCGTCTGCCGCGCGGCAGCGAACCCGCCCGGCACGTCAAGCTCGGCCCCGGCGGACTCTCCGACGTCGAGTGGACGATTCAGCTCATTCAGATGCGCCACGGTGCGCGCCTCCCTGCCCTGCGGACCTCCCTCCACGACGCGGGCCATTGCGGTCGCGCGCGACGCGGGGCTGCTGGCCGCGCCCGACGCCGAGATTCTCCTGAGCGCCTGGGACCTGGCCACGCGTATTCGCGCCGGCAATACCTTGGCGACCGGGCGCATGAGCGGTGTGAAGCTCGACGTCCTGCCCCGTGACAGCGCGGAGCTGAGCGCGCTTGCCGCTATCCTCGGGTACGGGAGCGGCGGGCTCACCGCCCTCGAAGAAGACTGGTTGCGCGCGGCACGACAGGCGCGCAACGTGATGGAACGAGCTTTCTGGGAGCAGCAGTGAAGATTGTGCTGGTACGGCACGGACAGACCCCCGCCAACCGACTGGGGGCCCTCGACACGGTCCGCCCCGGCCTCGGCCTGACCGAGGAAGGGCCTGGCTCAGGCGCGCCGCCTCGCGGATCGCTGGGAATCCGAGGTTGCGCCTCCTCCCACCGTTATCGCCGTGTCCGGTCTGTATCGCACGCGCCTGACGGCCGCGCCTCTGGCTGCGCGTTATGGGCTCACCCCGCTCGTCTGTCCGGGGATTCGCGAGCTGCGCTCGGGTGACCTGGAGATGGCCGCCGACCCTGCCTCTCAGATGGAGTACGTGCGCACGACCCTGTCGTGGTGCGCGGGGGACGTGGACAACCGGATGCCGGGCGGGGAGAGCGGGCGCGAGGCCCTGGCTCGTTCCCTGGAGACCGTGCGCCGCGTGGGACTGGCGGCTCGCGAGCAGGCGGGGGAGGACGCCGTCGCCGTCTTCGTCATCCACGGTGCGCTCACGCGCCTGCTGGCCACGTGGCTGTCGGCCGAGATTGACGAGTCCCTCGTGTCAAAGCACTTCATGTCGAACACGGGCACGACCACTTTCGAGTGGGCAGCGGGCTTCACCCCGGCCTCGGCCTCCGAGCTGGCCAAGGGCCTGCATGCCCTGACCTGGAACGACCGCCCGCTCGATCAGTGGACCTGACGCTGGTGCTCCTCGCCTGACGGTCCGTCGGTGGGGGCCACGAAAGGGGAGACCTCGTAGGGGAACGAGCGGTACTTGAAGTAGCCCTCCAGGTAGGACAGATGCTCCTCGCACGCCAGCCACGTCTTCGTGCGTGCGCGGTGGATCGCCGGATTACGCCAGTCGATCCGGTAGATCGCGGCGTTCGTGCATTCGCGTGCCGAGCAGATACCCGACGCGCTTTCGACTCCCAGAGCCATGGTGTCCTCCCGATGCGGTTACGCTTGGAAGTATGCCAACCCTCGTCCTCGTTCGCCACGCGCAAGCCGCCTACAACTACCCCGACCGCGCCCGCCCCCTCACCGAGGCCGGACGCGACCAGGCCACGCGCCTCGGTGCCACCCTCGCCCGCGAGGTCGGTGCGTTCTCGATGTCGCCGTCTCCTCCGACGCACAGCGCGCCCGCGAAACCTTCACGGCGATCCTCGCGCGCGCAGGCGCCGACGAGTCATGGCACGACCGCTCCATCTACGACGGCGGCGAGGAAGAGATCATCGAGCTGGCCCGCACCTTCACCGGCGAGGCCGGTCTGATCGTCGGACACGAACCCGTCATCTCCTATGCCGGATACATCCTCGCCCGCCAAGAGGACCGAGGGGCGGCCGACAGAGGAGTGCCCACCGCCACCGCCCTCGTCCTCTCCTTCGAGGGTGCGTGGGAGGATCTCGCGCCCGGAACGTGCGCCATGCGGGTCTTCTACACCCCGCCCACCCGATAGGTGATGTGCCCCGGGGAGGCGGCCACGGCCTCGTCCCCGATCCTGTGACGGTGTTTACGTTTGTCCACGTGAGTGCCACACACATAGGGGAGGGCAGCCTCAACGCGATAGAATATGCCGGTATCTATCCACCCAACAGGGAGAAGTGATGTCGGGACACTCTAAGTGGGCGACCACTAAGCACAAGAAGGCCGCCATTGACGCCAAGCGCGGCAAGCTCTTCGCGCGCCTCATCAAGAACATCGAGGTTGCGGCTCGCACGGGCGGCGGCGACCCCGCTGGCAACCCGACGCTGTACGACGCCATCCAGAAGGCGAAGAAGAACTCCGTCCCCGCCGACAACATCGACCGCGCCGTCAAGCGTGGCTCCGGTGCCGAGGCCGGTGGCGCCAACTACGAGACCATCATGTACGAGGGCTACGGCCCCAACGGCGTTGCGTTCCTCGTGGAGTGTCTGACAGACAACCGCAACCGCGCCGCCTCCGACGTGCGCCTGGGCTTCACCCGCCACGGCGGTTCCCTGGCCGACCCCGGTTCGGTTTCCTACCTGTTCTCCCGTCGCGGCGTCGTCGAGGTGCCTGCAGCCGACGGCGTGGACGAGGAAACCATCATGATGGCCGTCCTCGATGCCGGTGCCGAAGAGGTCGAGGACGCTGGCGATCTCTTCGTCATCGAATCCGACCCCAAGGACGTCGTCGCCGTGCGCACCGCCCTGCAGGAGGCCGGCATCGACTACGACTCCGCCGAAGTCCAGTTCGTCGCCTCCACCGAGGTCGAGCTCGATCTCGAGGGTGCTCTCAAGGTCAACAAGCTCATCGATGTCCTCGAGGACTCCGATGACGTGCAGAACATCTACACGAACATGTCGCTGAGCGACGAGGTTCGTGCCCAGCTGGAAGAGCAGGAGTAACCATGAGCGAGAGCACCGCGAAACGCGAGGTCGGTACCCCGCAGGTCAAGCGCGGCATGGCCCAGATGCTCAAGGGCGGCGTCATCATGGACGTCGTCACCCCCGAGCAGGCGAAGATCGCCGAGGACGCGGGTGCCGTGGCTGTCATGGCCCTCGAGCGCGTCCCCGCCGACATTCGCGCCCAGGGTGGCGTGGCACGTATGTCCGACCCGGACCTGATCGAAGGCATCATCGACGCCGTGTCGATCCCCGTCATGGCGAAGGCCCGCATCGGTCACTTCGTCGAGGCGCAGGTCCTGCAGTCCCTGGGTGTCGACTACATCGACGAGTCCGAGGTGCTGACCCCCGCCGACTACAGCCACCACATCGACAAGTGGAACTTCACGGTTCCCTTTCGTCTGCGGTGCGACCAACCTCGGTGAGGCGCTGCGCCGCATCAACGAGGGCGCTGCCATGATCCGTTCCAAGGGTGAGGCTGGCACCGGTGACGTCTCCAACGCGACCACGCACATGCGTAAGATTCGCGACGAGATCCGCCACCTGACCTCCCTGCCCGAGGACGAGCTCTACGTCGCAGCCAAGGAGCTGCAGGCCCCCTACGAGCTCGTCGCCGAGGTCGCCCGTGAGGGCCGCCTCCCCGTCGTGCTCTTCACGGCCGGTGGCATCGCCACCCCCGCCGACGCTGCCATGATGATGCAGCTGGGTGCCGAGGGCGTCTTTCGTCGGTTCGGGCATCTTCAAGTCCGGTGACCCCGCCAAGCGTGCGGCCGCCATCGTCAAGGCCACGACCTTCTACGACGACCCGTCCGTCATCGCCGAGGTCTCGCGTGGCCTGGGCGAGGCCATGGTCGGCATTAACGTCGACGACCTGCCCGTGGATCACCGCCTCGCGGAGCGCGGATGGTGACCATCGGCGTTCTCGCCCTGCAGGGCGACGTCGCAGAGCACGTGCGGGCGCTGGAAAACTCCGGCGCCCGCGCGCTGCTTGTGCGTAGGGTTTCTGAACTCGACCAGGTCGATGGCCTGGTCATTCCGGGCGGCGAGTCGACCACCATGTCGAATCTTCTCCTGTCTTTCGGCCTGTTTGACGCTCTTAATGACCGCATCGCCTCCGGCATGCCGGTGTACGGCACGTGCGCGGGCATGATCATGCTCGCCTCGTCGATCCTGGACGGCCGCGACGATCAGCGATCTTTCGGTGCTCTCGACATGGTCGTGCGCCGCAACGCCTTCGGCCGTCAGGTCGACTCCTACGAGGAGGACCTGGACGTCGAGGGTCTCGACGGGGGTCCCCTTCCACGCCGTCTTCATCCGCGCTCCGTGGGTTGAGTCGGTGGGAGAGGGCGTCGAGGTGATCGCGCGCGCTGGGAATGCCGCCGACGGCCCGATCGTCGCGGTGCGGCGCGGCAACGTCATGGCGACGTCCTTCCACCCCGAGGTGGGCGGAGACGACCGTATCCACGGCCTCTTCGTCGACATGGTGGCCCGCGCGTAATGCGCGTCATGGGCATCGACCCGGGCCTGACACGCTGCGGCCTGGGCGTCGTCGACGTGGACGCCTCGCGTCGAGCGAGCCTCGTCTACGTCGGCGTCGCCCGCACGGACAAGGACTTGGCGACGCACTTTCGCCTGCGCACGATCGCCGACGCGATCGACACCGTCATCGAGCAATACCAGCCCGAGGTAGTCGCCATCGAGCGCGTCTTCGCGCAGGATAACTTGCAGTCGGTGACGGCCACCATGCAGGTCATGGGTGCGGCCATGACCTGCGTAGGTCGCGCGGGTCTGCCGATGGCGGTCCATACGCCCTCGGAGGTCAAGTCCGCCGTGTCCGGCAATGGAAACGCGGATAAAGCACAGGTGCAGACGATGGTCGCGCGTATCCTCGGCCTCGCCAAGGCGCCCAAGCCCGCGGACGCGGCTGACGCCCTCGCGATCGCGATCACGCACGCGTGGCGGGGGACCGGTCTGCTCGGCGCACCCGAGGACTCCTCGGTCGCGGTCTCCATTTCGGGTCGTCTCACTGCGCGTGGTTCGATGACCCCCGCCCAGCAGGGCGTGGGCCGAGGCCCAGGCCGCGCAACGCCGGACGGGTGCCGTCGATCCTCGGCGCAGGCGCGGCTAGAATCGTACATATGTTCGCCCGCCGGTCGGCGGGTCTCGTGCCAGGGAAAGGACCGCAGTGATCTCGATTCTGCGCGGCATTGTCGCAAGCGTCGGACTCGACCATATCGACGTTGTGGTTGGAGGCATCGGCTTCCGTGTCCACGTGATCCCCCGCTTTCGCGCAGGCGGCTGCGCGCGATGAGGAGATCACGGTCTATACCTCGATGATCGTACGCGAGGACTCGATGACCCTCTACGGCTTTGAGTCCTGCGACGAGCGCGACGTGTTCACCACGCTCATGTCGGTCTCCGGCATCGGCCCGAAGATCGCGCTGGCTGCCCTGGCTGTCCTGCGCCCCGACGACCTGCGCCGCGCCGTGCGCGACCAGGACCTGGCCACGCTTCAGCGCATCCCCGGCGTCGGCAAAAAGTCTGCCCAGCGCATGGCCCTGGAGATCGGGGACAAACTCGGCACTCCCGCGGCCCTGCCCGGTGCCGAAGCCACCCCAGCCCCCGGCCCCAAGCGAGGACACGGTCGCCTCCGAAGTCAGCGCCGCCCTGGTGGGGCTGGGCTGGTCCGAGTCACAGGCCGCCAAGGCCATCGAGAAGCTCGCAGGCAGCGGGCTGGGTGCCTCCGACATGCTGCGCGCCGCGCTGGTGAGCCTGGGAGGCGGCCGTGGCTGAGCAGCCCGACATCGAGACGATGCGCATCGTCGCCCCGGACGCGGGTGAACTCGAGCGCGCCGCCGAGGCGGCTCTACGACCCAAGAAGCTCTCCGAGTTCGTAGGTCAGCGCGTCGTGCGAGGCCAGCTCCAGCTGGTCCTCGACGCCGCCCGCATGCGTGCGTCCACCCCCGATCATGTCCTGCTCGCAGGCCCTCCCGGTCTGGGCAAGACGACGCTCGCCATGATCATCGCCGCCGAGATGGGGACGTCGTTGCGTCTGACCTCCGGCCCCGCCATCCAGCATGCGGGCGACCTGGCCGCTATCCTGTCGGGCCTGCAGGAAGGCGACATCCTCTTTATTGACGAGATCCACCGCCTGGCGCGCACGGCCGAGGAAATGCTCTACCTCGCGATGGAGGACTTTCGCGTCGATGTGGTCGTCGGCAAGGGACCCGGCGCGACCTCGATCCCCCTGACGCTCCCGCCTTTCACGGTCGTCGGAGCGACCACACGATCCGGCCTGCTGCCTGCCCCGCTGCGCGACCGTTTCGGCTTCACCGCGCACCTGGAGTTCTACGAGACCGAAGAACTCCAGTCGGTCGTCACCCGCTCAGCCACCCTCCTCGGCTCGCCCATCGAGGCTCGCGCCGCCCATGAGATCGCGTCGCGTTCGCGCGGCACGCCCCGCATCGCGAACCGGCTTCTGCGCCGTGTCGTCGACTACGCGCAGGTGCACGGTGACGGAACACTCACATTGGATGCCGCGCGCGGTGCCCTCGAACTCTTCGAGGTCGATCCCTCCGGCCTGGACCGCCTCGACCGCGCGGTTCTCGAGGCCGTGTGCCGTCGCTTCGCCGGCGGGCCCGTGGGCCTCACGACCCTGTCCGTCACCATCGGCGAGGAAGCGGAAACCGTTGAAACCGTCGCTGAACCGTACCTGGTGCGCGAGGGTTTCCTCGTGCGCACCAACCGCGGACGTATGGCGACTCCCGAAGGCATGGGGACACCTCGGCCTGAACCCACCCATGCCGGATGGTTCCCTCTTTGACTAGGGAGAGCGGGCCTCGTCGAAGAGGGAGAAGCGCGACGGTCCGCGTCATCGTGACAAGGTACGACCGGCGGTAGCATGCGCAGTGCCGCGCGGCTAATATCGCATAGGCTAAAACCCTCCTTCGGCATTAGACTGTCACAGTGCGCTTCAAGCGCCCGACCGTCATCGAAAGTGAACCAGCCTTTATGAACAACTACACCCTCATGGGCCTGCTCGTCGTCATGATCGCCTTCATGTGGTGGAGTTCGCGCTCCCGCAAGAAGCAGATGGAAAAGATGGAGCAGGACAAGCGTGAGCAGCTCGCGGCCGTCACCCCCGGCGAGTGGGTTCGTACCCGCGTCGGCTTTTGGGGCCGTTTCGTCGACCTCGACGGCGACATTGTCGTCCTCGAGACGACCGACGGTCACGAAATGTACTGGGAACGCGAGATGATCGCCGAGATTGGCGGCCAGCCGCCTCTCGCCAGTACAGAGGACGACGAGGCGACCGACGGCACCAAGACGGAGGAGATCAGCGACGAGGACGAGGCCATCCTGGGTCTCGACGATGCGCCGTCCTCCAAGGACTCCGACGAGCAGCAGAAGTAAGTCAAGGCTGAACGGAAAGTAGAACCGTGGCATCTCATAAGCGACGCCCCGTGCGCGCGCTCGTGACGCTCACCGTCGCCATCGTGGCGGCGTGCGCGGCGCTGGCGTTGGGGCATTTCACCAAGGGCGTATCACCGTACCCCGACCTGGCCCTCGACCTGAAGGGCGGCACCCAGCTGATCCTGACCCCGACCGTGACGGCCGGGGGACAGCGCGAGATCACTGACGACGACATCACGCAGGCGATCTCGATTATTCGTAATCGTATCGACGCCTCCGGTGTGTCCGAGTCCGAGATCTCCTCGATGGGCAACTCGAACATCATGGTGTCGATCCCCGGCACCCCCTCGCAGGAGCAGCTGGACCTGATCCGTGCCTCCTCACAGATGAACTTCCGTCCCGTGCTGCGCATGGGACTGGCACAGACGGACGCGCCGGTCCAGGACACCAACGCGCAGTCCGGTGACGCTAGCGCGACGGATGCTCAGTCGGGCGCTACCACCCAGTCGGGTGAGGGCCACCGCGCAGTCCGGTGAGGACGCCCAGTCGGGCCAGGCCGCCACCGTGGCGTCGCAGCCGGGCCAGACCGAGCTGCGTTCGACCGCCGTTGATGCGGCGGTCGCGATGAGCTTCGCCGACAAGGACGGCGACGGCGTTCTCTCGGATACTCCGACCGAGCAACCCTGAGAATGCCTCCTCCCTGCAGTGGGAGACCGAGCAAGTCCTGTACGACTTCCTGACCCTCGACTGCTCGGCCTCCGCTGACGTCAAGCGCGTCGAAGGTCCCGCTGACAAGCCGTACGCCGCCTGTGACGATTCTGGCCGAATCAAGTACATCCTTGGCCCCGTCACAGTTCCCGGCTCGGACCTGAAGTCGGCGACCGCGGGCCTGGTTCGCACCCAGACGGGCGGATCGACCGGCGCATGGTCCGTGTCCCTCCAGTTCAACAACGACGGTGCCGAGAAGTTCAAGGAGAGCTCCGAGATTCTCTACGGCTTCCATGATTCGGACCCCGAGGCTGGCGGTAACGGCGGCGCGGGCACCCCTGACCGTAACCACTTCGCCGTCGTCTTGGACGGGACGGTCATCACGGCTCCGTCGATGAATTCAATCATCCCGACCGGACAGGCCGAGATCACGGGTAACTTCACAGCCGCGACCTCGCGTACGCTCGCCAACCAGCTGAGCTTCGGCTCGCTGCCGCTGAACTTCGAGGTTGAGTCCGAGCAGCAGATCTCTGCGACGATCGGTACCGATCACCTGACGGTTGGTCTGTGGGCCGCCGTGATCGGCTTCCTGCTCGTTATTCTCTACCTGATCTGGCAGTACCGCGGCCTGGCGATTATTTCGGCTGGCTCGCTCGTTGTCGCCTCGATCATCACCTACCTGGTGATTACGCTGCTGTCGTGGTGGATGGGATACCGCCTGTCCCTGGCTGGTGTTGCTGGCCTGATCATGGCCATCGGCGTCACGACCGACTCGTTCATCGTCTACTTCGAGCGTGTCCGTGACGAGGTCCGCGATGGACGCCCGCTGCGCGCCGCCGTCGAAGAGGGCTGGGATCGCGCCAAGCGCACGATTCTGGTCTCTGACGCGGTCAACCTGGTCGCCGCTGTCGTGCTCTATCTGCTCGCCGTGGGTGGCGTTCAGGGCTTCGCGTTTACCCTGGGCGTCACGACTGTCATCGACATCGCCGTGATCTTCCTGTTCACGCACCCGATGATGGAGCTGCTCATCCGCATGCGCTTCTTCGGTGAGGGCCACAAATTCTCGGGTCTTGATCCCGAGCACCTGGGCGCAAAGAACGCCCTCGTGTACGCCGGCCGCGGTCGCGTCGTCGTGCGCGGTGAATCCGAGGGTGAAGGATACGAAGGACGAGGCCGGGGACGGTCTGTCGATCGCCGAGCGTCGCCGTGCGGCGCGTCTGGCGGCGCAGCAGGCGTCCGCGGCGCAGGAAGAGGAGAACTGACATGATGAGTTTTGCTCAGTGGGGCAACGCCCTGTACTCCGGCGAGAAGTCCTACGCCGTCGTTCCCTAACCGCAAGACGTTCGTCGGCCTGGCTGCCGCGGTCCTCGTGATCGGTTTTGCGCTGGTCGCGATCATGGGGCTGAACCGCTCGATCGAGTTCACGGGTGGTTCCCAGTTCGACGTCGCTCACGTGAGCGATCAGAGCGAGTCCTTCGCTTCGCGCACTGTGGCCGACACCGGCCTCGTTGAAGGTGCCGCGAAGGTGACCCGCGTTGGAACCGACTCCGTGCGCATCCAGACCACGTCGCTGGATTCTGCGACGACAGCACAGGTGCGTGACGCTCTGGCAAGCGCCTACGGCGTTGATCCGTCCTCGGTTCAGTCCTCCTCGATCGGTCCCTCGTGGGGTTCCTCGGTGACGACGAAGGCCGCTCAGTCGCTCGTTATCTTCATGGCCCTCGTGGCCCTGCTGATGACCGTGTACTTCCGTTCTTGGCGGATGGCGGCGTCGGCGCTCCTCGCGCTCGTGCACGACATCGCTGTGACGGTCGGCGTCTTTGCGATCCTGCAGGTTGAGGTCTCGCCCGCCACCGTCATCGGCTTCCTGACGATTCTGGGCTACTCGCTCTATGACACCGTCGTCGTCTTCGACAAGGTGCGCGAGCTGACCGCGGACGTCTACGATCAGAAGCACTACACCTTCGCCGAGTACGTTAACCTCGCGGTCAACCAGACGATGGTTCGCTCCATCAACACCTCGGTTGTAGCGCTTCTCCCCGTCGGTGCGATCCTTATCATCGGTTCTGTGGCCCTGGGGTCCGGGTACGCTGGTGGATATCTCGCTGGCGCTGTTCATCGGCATGATCGCGGGTACCTACTCGTCGATCTTCATCGCCTCCCCGCTCCTCGTCACCTTCCAGGAGCTGTCGAACACCACCCGCGAGCACGACGCGGCAGTCGCGTACGAGCGCGAACACCGCCACGCCACCGACGAGGCCTCGCCCGCGAAGGCCGTTAAGGTGGCTCCGATTAAGCCCGGCAAGCGCCTGGGCAACGAGAATCAGCCTCAGAGGAAGAAGACTCATCGATGATCGGTGAACTCGGCGACCGCATCGCCACTCTCGTGCAGGACAACCTGGTCGAGATCCCGGACTTTCCCGAGCCGGGCGTCCTGTTCCGCGATATTACCGGCCTGTTTGCGAACGGGCCCGCGTTCAAGGAACTTGTGGAGTTGATCGGCGCGCGCTACGCGGGCCGCATCGACGCGGTAGCTGGCCTGGAATCGCGCGGCTTCATCCTCGGTGCCCCCGTGGCCGCCGAGTTGGGCCTGGGCATGCTGACGATCCGCAAGGCTGGCAAGCTGCCCGGTGAGGTCATCGGTGTCGACTACTCGCTCGAGTACGGCAGCGCCCGCATGGAGATCCGTCCGCAGTCGGTCCGCGAGGGTCAGCGCGTTCTCATCATTGATGACGTTTTGGCGACGGGTGGCACCGCGCGTGCGGCAGTCGATCTCCTCAATCAGTGTGGTGCCTCGGTCGAGGCCCTCGCTGTCCTGATGGAGCTCGACGGTCTCAACGGTCGTAGCAAGCTCGACGGCGTGACGGTGGAAACCGCACTGCACGTCTGAGCGACCAACTCATAGAGACGAGCGGGTCCCGGGATCGTCACGATCCCCGGACCCGCTCGTTCGTCGCTATCATTGGTTCATGAGCAGCGACGACACGACTTCAGGGGCCGCATTGCCCGCGGCCGTCTCCCGAGTGCGCTCCGGCCTCGTGTGGTTCGGGTCCCGCGGACGCGCGACGATCCCCGAGATTGAGCCGCTTGTGCGGGCTTTGCGCGCGAATCATCCGAAGGCGGATATCAGCGTGGTGGAGCGGGCGTACCGCAAGGCTGAAGAATGCCACCGTGGGCAAATGCGCAAGTCTGGCGAGCCGTATATCACCCATCCGGTGGCCGTAGCGACGATCCTTGCCGAGATGGGAATGACGACCCCGACGCTGGTTGCTGCACTGCTGCATGACACCGTGGAAGACACGGACTACACGCTCGAGGAACTGACCGCCGACTTCGGTGAACCCATCGCGAATCTGGTCGACGGCGTCACCAAGCTCGACAAGGTCCGCTATGGAGCTGCTGCGCAGTCCGAGACGCTGCGCAAGATGCTCGTCGCCATGAGCCGCGACATCCGCGTGCTGCTCATTAAGCTGGCCGATCGCATCCATAACGCCCGCACGTGGCGTTTCGTTCCAGCCAAGTCGGCGGCGAAGAAGGCGCAGGAGACGCTGGAGATCTACGCGCCGCTGGCTCACCGCCTCGGTATGAACATGGTCAAGTGGGAACTCGAGGAGCTTTCCTTCAAGACCCTGTATCCGGAAATCTACGAGGAGATTGACCGCCTCGTTGCGGAGAGGGCCCCTCAGCGTGAAGAGTACCTGCGTGACGTCATCGACCAGATCGAAGAGGATCTGCGCCGCTCGGGTACGAAGGGCACGGTCAGTGGTCGCCCGAAGAGCCACTATTCGATCTACCAGAAGATGATCGTGCGAGGCAAGGCTTTCAACGAGGTCTTCGACCTGGTCGCCGTGCGTGTGCTGGTGGACTCGATCAAGGACTGCTATGGCGTTCTTGGCGCCCTGCACGGTCGGTGGAACCCGATCCCGGGCCGCTTCAAAGACTACATCGCGATGCCCAAGTTCAACCTCTACCAGTCGCTGCACACGACGGTTATCGGTCCGGGTGGCAAGCCGGTGGAGATCCAGATTCGCACGTATGACATGCACGAGCGCGCGGAACACGGTGTCGCCGCGCACTGGAAGTACAAGCAGAACCCGAACGCCACGAGCGGCGACTCGGATCGCATGAGTTCGGAGGAGCAGGCGAACTGGCTGCGCGCCCTCGTTGAGATGGAGCGCGAGACGGGTGATCCGGAGGAGTTCCTGGATTCGCTGCGCTACGAGATCGCTGGGGACGAGGTGTACGTCTTCACCCCGAAGGGTGAGGTCATCGTCCTGCCAGCCCGTGCGACTCCGGTTGACTTCGCCTACGCGGTGCACACCGAGGTCGGTCACCGCACGGTTGGCGCGAAGGTGAACGGGCGCCTCGTCGCCCTCGACACGCGCCTGGAGTCCGGTGAGACGGTCGAGGTCGTGACCTCGAAGTCGGATAAGGCTGGACCGTCACGCGACTGGCTGGCGTTTGTCGCCTCGCCGCGTGCTCGCTCGAAAATTAAGGCGTGGTTCTCGAAGGAGCGCCGCGAGGAGGCCATCGAGTCGGGCAAGGAAGCGCTCGCTCGCACGATGCGCAAGCAGAACCTTCCGCTGCAGCGGCTCATGAATCATGAGTCGATCCTGTCGGTTGCGACGTCGTTTGGATACCCGGACGTGTCGGGCCTGTACGCGGCGGTGGGCGACGGGCATATTTCGGCGCAGAACGCCGTCAACCGGCTCATGGACAACCTGGGTGGGGGAGACGGCACCGAGGAGACGCTCTCCGAGGGCGTGACCCCAGGTTCTACGAAGCCCCGTTCGCAAGCGTCGGGCGACGCGGCCATTACTGTGGCGGGTCTGAGTCCGAACGAGATCTGGGTGAAGCTCGCGAAGTGCTGTACGCCCGTTCCGGGTGACGAGATTGTCGCTTTCATTACGCGAGGCCAGGGGGTGTCCGTGCACCGCAGGACCTGTGCAAACGCGGTGCGCCTGGCTGAGCTTCAGCCCGAACGTTTCGTCGACGTGTCGTGGAACGCCGAGGGTATGACAGCTCCGTTCCGTGTCCAGATCGAGGTGCGCGCGCTTGACCGCGGCGGTCTGCTCTCGGACCTGACCCGGGTCCTGTCGGATTATCGTGTCAATATTCTGGCCGCAGCCCTGAAGACGGATGGCGACCAGGTGGCTTCCGGAAACTTCTCTTTTCGAGCTGGCGGACCTGGGGCACCTGAACGCGGTCCTGTCGGCGCTGCGCCGGGTCGACGGGGTCTTCGAGGCGGTTCGGATCGGCTCCGACGCTTAGACGAGGTCGTGACACCCACGCGCTCGCATGGGACAGCGACGTGTTACATCCGTCCCCTTTTTACGGTGTCGTACGCCCATTTTCCCGTTAGATGTGACACACTAGCTTTGTGTGTCACATCGGCACACGACCGCGCCGGGCGTCAGCCCTCGTCCTAGAAGGAATATCGTGACCGAGACGTCGATTCCGACCAACGAAACCACCCCCGAAGCCGTCACGGCTGCATCCGAGGAGACCACGGCCTCGACGATTCCCGCGTCGGAGCTGCCCGAGCACCCCTTCGCCCGCATCGGTGAGGACGGGACCGTCTATGTCAAGGATGGAGACGAGGAACGCGTTATCGGCGGCTTCCCCGAGGGAATTCCCGCTTCGCCGTACGCTCTCTACGAGCGTCGCTACGCCGACCTCGAGGCCACCATCAAGCTTTTTGAGGACCGCATGGCTCAGCTGAGTCCCCGCGACATCGACCAGACCCTGGCCACGTTGCGCGAGCAGGTTGCCTCCCCGAACGTCGTCGGTGACATCCCGGCTCTGCGCGCTCGCGTCGAGGCCGCCGCGAAGGCCGCCGAAGAACGCAAGGAGATCGCCCGCGAGGAGCGTAAGGCCGCCAAAGCTCAGGCTCTCGCAGACCGCACGGCCGTCGTTGAGCGCGCCGAGGCGATCGTCGCCCAGGATCCCGCCAAGACGCACTGGAAGCAGTCGGGCCAGACCCTGCGTGACCTGCTGGAAGAGTGGAAGACCCTGCAGCGTCGCGGCCCGCGCCTGGAAAAGGCCGTGGAGGACGAGCTGTGGAAGCGTTTCTCCTCGCGCGCACCCAGTTCGACCGTCACCGCCGTCAGTTCTTCTCGCAGCTGGATCAGGCGCAGTCTGAGGCCAAGCGCGTCAAGGAAGCACTGATCGCCGAGGCCGAGGCACTGTCCTCCTCCGTCGATTGGTCGCGCACCTCGAGCGCTTACCGCGAGCTGATGAACCGGTGGAAGGCCGCCCCGCGCGCCTCCCGCAAGGAAGACGATGCCCTGTGGGCCCGCTTCCGCGCCGCTCAGCAGGTGTTCTTCGACGCCCGCCGCGCCAAGGACGAAGCCACGGATGCCGAGTATCGGGAGAACCTGGCCGCCAAGGAAGCAATCCTGGTTGACGCCGAAGCGATCCTGCCCGTGAAGGACATCGAGCGTGCCAAGGCTCAGCTGCGTCACATTCAGGACCGCTGGGAAGAGGTCGGTCGCGTGCCCTCCTCCGACCTGCACCGCATCGAAGGTCGCCTGCGTGCCGTCGAGGCCGCCGTGCGCGAAGCGGAAGAGAAGGAATGGCGCCGTACCAACCCCGAAACGCGCGCACGCGCTGCCGGCATGGTGGGACAGCTCGAAGAACAGATCACTCAGCTCGAGCGTTCCCTCGCTGACGCCGAGGCTAAGGGCGACAACAAGGCGGCTTCCGCCGTGCGTGAGACCCTCGAGACCAAGCGCGCCTGGCTCGCGCAGATCTCCTCGTCCATGGAGTGACATGCGCCTTCACGTTATTCCGTCGCCTTTCTACGCGGCAAATGGGCTTGTGCTCGTCCCTTCCGGGGCGGGCACAGCCCTTGTTGTTGACCCTTCCGCAGGCATCCAGCATCTGATCCGCGAAGTTCTTCAGACCGAAGGGGTGAACGTCGGCGCTGTCCTGCTCACACACGGTCACCCTGACCACGTGTGGGACGCCGCCGAAGTCTCCACGTGGGGCCTTGACGGGAACCACCGTGCCCGTCTACCTGCCCGGCCCGGACATGTACCGCATGGATGACCCGGCCTCGTTCCTGCCGATGCCCCTGCCTGACTTCGTGGGGGAGTGGGTCAAGCCCACCGACCTGCGTGAGATGCCCGCTGATTCGGTCGAGCTGACCCCCGGCGTGTGGGTTCGCATGGTTCCCGCCCCCGGCCATACGGAGGGATCGGCGGTCTTTCCTGGGGCACAGCCCCCTGGACATCCGTGTCAACAACCAGTCGTTCTACGCCAACGAGGAGTGCGTGCCGTGGGCGCTCAGCGCCGACGTCCTGTTCAAGGACAGCGTTGGACGCACCGACATGCCCGGTGGTGACGAAACGCAAATGCGTCACTCACTGCGTACTATTTCCAACGCGTTGGACCCGAACACGATCCTCATCCCCGGCCACGGTCCGGCAACAACGATGGCCGATGAGATACGCTCCAACCAGTATTTGATCCGCGCTCGCCGTATCGGCTAGCGTCGGTGCCCGTTTGTTTGCGAAGGATTACGTCATGGCTCGCACGTCCCTGTCAGGTTTCCCCGAATGGCTCCCCGAGGGCCGCATCGTCGAGATGCACGTCCTCGACGAGCTGCGTCGTGTCTTCGAGCTGCACGGTTTCGCTGGCATCGAGACGCGCGCGGTCGAGACCCTGGCCCAGCTTGAAGCCAAGGGCGAGACCTCCAAGGAGATCTACGTCCTGGACCGCCTGCAGGCGCTGAAGGCTGCCGCTTCCGGCGCTCGTGCCCCCAAGGACAAGGGCATGGGTCTGCACTTCGACCTCACCGTGCCCTTCGCGCGTTACGTCGTGGAGAACGCGAACGAGCTGGACTTTCCGTTCAAGCGATACCAGATTCAGAAGGTCTGGCGCGGCGAGCGTCCCCAAGAGGGGACGTTTCCGTGAGTTCACGCAGGCCGATATCGACGTCGTCGGTAACGGAGAGCTGCCCTTCCACTTCGAGGTGGACCTGCCCCTCGTGATGGCTGAGGCGCTCAACAACCTGCCAATCCCGCCGGTGCGCGTGCTCGTCAACAACCGCAAGGTCGTACAGGGCGTGTGCGAGTCGCTGGGCGTCACCGACGTTGAGGCGGCCCTGCGCGGCCTGGACAAGATCGACAAGATTGGTCCGGAGGGTGTGGATCAGGAACTCGCCGAATCCGGTATCGACGGTGACCAGGCGTCCGTGCTGCTGCAGATGGCGCAGATTCGCACGGCCGATTCGGTCGAGGTGCGCGAGCGCCTGGGCGCGCTGGGTGTGAGCGGAGAGCTGCTCGAGCAGGGCTTGCGCGAGCTGACCGCCCTGCTCGACACCGCAAACAAGCGGATGCCGGGCGCGGTCGTCGCGGACCTGAAGATCGCGCGCGGCCTGGATTACTACACGGGCAGCGTGTATGAGTCGGAGATTGAGGGTCACGAGGACCTGGGGTCGATCTGTTCGGGCGGGCGCTATGACTCCCTGGCGAAGGATGGCAAGCGCACCTACCCGGGCGTGGGTCTGTCCATCGGTGTCTCGCGACTGGTCTCCCGCATGATTTCCGCGCCGTTGGCGCGCGCCTCGCGCAAGGTTCCCCACGGCCGTCGTCGTTGCCGTCACGAACGAGGAGCGTCGCGAGCGCTCCGAGGAGATCGCGGCCATCCTGCGCTCGCGTGGTATTTCGACGGACGTCGCACCAAGCGCGGCCAAGTTCGGTAAGCAGATCAAGTTCGCCGACAAGCGTGGCATCCCCTTCGTCTGGTTCCCGGGCGAGGATGGAGCCGACACGGTCAAGGACATTCGCACGGGTGAGCAGGTGGACGCCGACGCCGCCACCTGGGTTGTGCCTGAGGCGGACGCAGCCCCTTCGGTCGAGAAGGTGATGCCCTGAGTGTCGGCCTCTGCGGTTGAAGCAGCCCGCGGCCTGGCGGGTGCGCTTGAGCAGGCGCTCAGTGCGATGCCCTCGGGTGCTCGCGCGGACGCTGAGAGGGCACTGCGCCGACTGCAGGACGTTGTGCTGCCTCGTCTAGAGGAAGCCGATGCGCCGCTCCTCGTGGTGGTTGGCGGCTCGACGGGGGCGGGTAAGTCAACGCTCGTCAACTCTCTGCTTGAACGTACGGTGAGTCGGGCGGGCGCTGTTCGTCCGACGACGCGGCGGCCGGTTCTCGTGTGTGCGCCTCAGGCCCGCTCGTGGTTCATGTCGGATCGCGTGCTGCCGCGCCTGGCCAAACATGAGGGTGGGGAGGGCACGAGCCTGGATGCCGTGACGATCACGGTGGACGACTTGATGTGGCCGAGCATGGGTATCCTCGACGCTCCCGACATTGACTCGGTTGAGGAAGGCAATCGACGGCTCGCGTCAGAGTTGCTCGATGGCGCGGATCTCTGGATTTTCGTGACGAGTGCCGCACGCTACGCCGACGCGGTCGCCTGGACGCACCTGGAGGAGGCAGCCGCGCGCGGCTTGCGCGTCTCCATCGTCCTCAACCGCGTCCCCCCGGGCGCTGAGGCTGAGATCCGTGCGGATCTTGCCTCGCTCGTGCAGCGACGAGGCCTGGGTGAGGTCCCGATTATCGTCATTACTGAGCAGTCGCTGACCGATGGTCGCCTACCCATTGACGCTATTTACCCGGTCGGTTCTTTCTTGGAGGGAATCGGGCACGATGCGCAGGAGCGTGCGGTGATCGTGCGTCGTGCCCTCACCGGTGCTGTCGCCGCGTCCTTCGAGGAGTCTGATCGTGCTCTGGATGCGTCTCGTGATAGCTGCCGTGCAGTGGACTTTGCGCGCGAGGAGCTTGAGGCGACGGTCGTCTCGCGGGCCCACGAGGTTGCCTCGTCCTCGAGCGACGATGTGCTGCGAGGTGAGGTGAGCGCGCGCATCGCCGAGGTGCTGGGGTCCTGGGACATGACGCGAAGCTTTTCCCGCGTTGTGGCGTCGGTGCGCCAACGCATCGTGGGCGCCGTGCGAGGCACGGCAGCCCCGGAGGAACAGGTGCGTCGCGACCTGACGGGTGGCGTGGCTCAGCGTCTTGGGGACTCCTATCACCGCGCGTGGAACGACGCCCTGCGCCTGGCTGCGTCGGTGGGAGAGGCCGATGGACTGGAACCGATGCTGGACGTGGACGGGGCTGCCGAGCGCGCCCGCCACACCGCGCAGGAATGGACCAGCGAGGTAACGGACATCGTCCGGGGCCAGGCTCAGTCTTTCACGCGTGAGCGGTCGGCTGCTGGCGGGCGGCATCAACGTTGTGACGCTCTCGCTCATGGTCAGCGTTTTCGCGATGACGGGCGGGGTGACCGGGGTCGAGGTTGGCGTCGCTGGTGCCTCTGCTGCGCTGTCGCAGACGATCCTCGAATCCTATTTCGGCGAGCGTACGGTGCGTTCCCTGGCCACGCAGGCGCGCGAGGCGCTCGAACGACTGGCTGCCGACTCGCTGGCAGAGGTCGTCGCGCCCGTTGCGACGCGGCTCGACAACTCGCGGGAGCACGAGCGGATTGACACGCTTGAGTCTGCTCTCGCCACCGCGCGGGAGGCGCTGGTATGAAGCGCGCAGCAACGCCGGTTGCCGCGGCTGCCGCGGAGCTCGACCAGATCGCGACGCTCGCAGCCTCTGATATTGAGCCGCAGATACTGGAGCGTATTCGGGAACTCATCGATGTGACGTCGGATCGGGCCGAGATCGACCCGACCTGGTGTGTCATCGGCATGCTCGGCGGCACGGGTGCCGGGAAATCTTCCCTCGTGAAACGCTCTTGCCGGGGGAGAGGTCGTGTGTGCCGGTGTCTTGCGGCCCACGACGAACGAGGCGTGTGCCGTCCTGCCCGCGGGCCGCGAGCCGAAGGAATTGCTCGGTTGGTTGGGCGTGCGAACCCGCGTCTGCGCGCCCGGTGACTTACCGGGTGACACCGCGATTATTGACCTGCCCGACATCGACTCGGTCGAGGCTTCACACGCGCAGGTGGCCGGGCGTCTGGCCACGCGTGTGGACGCCCTTGTCGTCGTTGTTAACCCGCAGAAGTACGCGGATGCGCGCCTGCACGATGAGTGGCTGGAACGCTTGCGCACCTCGCATGCCTCCGTGACGGTTGCCTTGACCCACATCGACACGCTCGGCGTGGCTGAGAGGACCTCCATCGTGTCCGACCTGCGCCGCATCCTGGATGAGCGTGGTCTGACGGGCGCTCGCGTTGTCCCGGTCAGTGCGACGACGGGGGAGGGAGTGGCTGAGCTGGCCTCCCATCTGGCAGATGAGGCGGCCCGCGTCTCGCGTCAGGCTGCCCGGGCGCGGGCCGCCCTGAGCCAGGCAGCTCGGCTTGTGCGCGACGCGGTGGGCGTCGAGGGCGCGATTCGTGGCGTTGAAACCGAGGGAATGGCAAGTGATCTGGCGGGGTGGCCGCCGATCTCGTCGGAGCCCCGATTATCGCCGAGGCCGTGGCCGCTTCGACCCTGCGTGCCGGCACGCGTACGGGTGGCTGGCTGCCGCTGCGTTGGCTCGCGCGCCTGGGGGTTGATCCCCTGCGGCGTCTGCACCTGGGGGAGGAGGAACGCCAGGAGAGTGCGACGACTCCAACGCTGCCGACGCGATCCGCCTCTGACGGGGCGGCCTTCGCGAACGCCGTGCGTCGCGAGGTGGCCGCACGCTCGCAGGGGCGCCCCGAGCGCTGGCGCCGACTACTCGTCGAGCGCGCCCTGTCTGGCGCAGCCGCGGTGCCCGCAGCGGCGCACCGCGAGGTGGCGAACAACCTGCGCGTGAGCGCGAGCGCGCCGAGTCTCTCCCGCATCCTCGGCGTCTTCCAGCTTATTGCGTGGATGGTCTGTCTCGCGGGCGCTGCGTGGATCGGCCTCGTGCACCTGGGACGTGCCGTGCTCATCGATACCGACGTCCCCGCCATCGGCCCGATCCCTATGCCCACGGTGATTCTCGTTTGCGGCCTCGCGGTGACCCTCCTGTGCGCGAGCCTGAATCGAGCGCTGTGTTCCTGGGTGGCGTCCCGCCGCAAACGGGCGGTCATGGACGACGTGCGCGCCATGTGCCGCGACGAGGTTGACCGTCTCGTCGTCGCCCCGCTGCGGGCGGAAGATAATCGCCAGGTCACCATTGCCTCGTTCGTGGCGCGCCTCCACCTCGACGAGAGGGTGTGAAGCGGCGCTCACCAGCGGCGTCGAACAGTGAATTCGCCGACCACGGGCACCTTTTCTGAGGAAGTGCACGCTATGCTGGTGGGAGCGATGAGGCGCAGCCCCTTGTTATGGTGCCCCGCGGGATGCGGGTTTTGTTGTTATGGGTGAGGCCGCGCTGAGGAGCCGAGATGGCCCGCCCCGATGGTTTTGCTACCCCACATGCAACAGGCAAGGAATCACTATGCCCTCTGAGGACTACATGGACCGCGACGAACGAGACGAGCGCGACGACATCATCGATGCGGACGAGGACCCACGGCCTCGTCGACGACATCGCGGACGAAGACACCGACCTCGACGATGCCGAGGACACTGACGACGCGGACGACGACACCGTGACTTTCGCGAGCCTCGGCCTGCCCGAGGAGATCCTCGCGGCCGTCACCGACATGGGCTTCCGCGTCCCCACCCCGATCCAGGCAGCCGCCATCCCGCCGCTGTTGGAGCTGCGCGACGTCGTCGGCATCGCCCAGACGGGCACCGGCAAGACCGCAGCCTTCGGTCTGCCGCTGCTCGCCATCGTCGACGCGGATGAGCGCGACGTGCAGGCCCTCGTCCTGGCACCCACCCGCGAGCTTGCCATGCAGAGCGCCCAGGCGATTGAAGACTTTGCAGCGCGCACGGCCCGCCTCGATGTTGTTCCCCGTGTACGGCGGCTCACCGTACGGCCCGCAGATCGGCGCGCTCAAGCGCGGTGCCCAGGTCGTCGTCGGTACCCCGGGCCGCGTCATCGACCTCATCGAGAAGGGCGCGCTGGACCTGTCGAACGTGCGGATGCTCGTGCTCGACGAAGCCGACGAGATGCTGCGCATGGGCTTTGCTGAGGACGTCGAGACGATCGCGTCGAGCGCCCCCGATGATCGCCTGACCGCGCTGTTCAGCGCCACGATGCCCGCCGCCATCGAAAAGGTGGCGCGTGAGCACCTGAAGGACCCTGTCAAGGTCGCGGTCTCCACCGAGTCTTCCACGGTCGATACGATCCACCAGACCTACGCCGTCGTGCCCTACAAGCACAAGATCGGCGCTCTGTCCCGCGTGCTCGCAACCCGCGCCCAGCACATCGCCAAGGGACAGGAAGAAGCCGACGCCGCCATCGTCTTTCGTGCGCACACGCGCCGACGTCGAAGAGGTCTCCCTCGAGCTGTCGGGCCGCGGGATTCCGCGCCGCCGGCATCTCCGGCGACGTCGCCCAGACCGAGCGTGAGCGCATGGTTGAGCGCCTGAAGAACGGCTCCCTCGACGTGCTGGTCGCCACCGACGTGGCTGCACGCGGCCTCGACGTCGAGCGCATCTCCCTGGTCGTTAACTTCGATGTTCCGCGTGAACCCGAGGCCTACGTGCACCGCATCGGCCGCACCGGTCGCGCGGGTCGCGAGGGCCGCGCGCTGACCTTCTTTACCCCGCGTGAGCATGGTCGGCTGCGCCGCATCGAAAAGCTGACGGGAACCGAGATGGAAGAGGTCGAGATTCCGTCGCCCGCAGCTGTCTCCGAGTTCCGTGCCCGCCGCCTGCTCGAGGGTTTGGCCGCCCGCATTGAGCGCGGTCGCCTTGACATGTATAAGGGCCTGCTGGCGGACATGGGTGAGGAGTCCTCCGTTGAAGACATTGCCGCGGCCCTCATGGCCACGGCTGTCGGCGACGAGGGACCGGCCCCGCGCCGTGAGAAGGATCGTCGCGGAAACGGCAAGATCCGCCGCGAGGAACGCCTGGACGAGTCCGGTGAGTTCGTGGGTGCCTCCTTCGAGGCGGGCCGCGACAAGGACCGCCCGCTCAAGGGTGGCGCGAACGGCGCTCGTCGTCGTGGCGGCGGTCGTCCTGCCCCCGGCTCGGGTACGCGCTACCGCATCGAGGTGGGTAAAAGGACCGCGTCAAGCCCGGCTCCATCGTCGGTGCGATTGCTGGCGAGGGCGGCATCGACGGCCGCGACATCGGCAACATCGAGATCTACCCGACCTTCTCTCTGGTCGACATCACCGCCGATTTGTCCGGCGAGCAGCTCTCCCGCATCTCCAAGGGCTACGTCTCCGGCCGTCAGCTGCGCATCCGCGTGGATGAGGGGCCGGGCGCTCGTGGCGAGCGTGACGGCTTTGAGCGTCGCGAGCGCCGCGACTTCGACCGCGATTCCCGAGGTCGTGGTGGCTTTGGCGGGGAACGCGACGGACGCTACGGTGACCGTGAGGGCCGTTCCGGCGAGCGCGACGAGAAGCGCCCGCACCGTTTCGAGAAGGGCGACGGTTCACGTCCGCGCCGCAGTGTTCGTACCGAGCGCTGGGAGAAGGACATCAAGCGTGCGCGCCGCGACCGCGAGAGTGGCCGCGATGGCTGGGAGCGGGACGGAGACCGCGAGGGCGGACGCCGCCACTTCGGTAAGCGCCGCTACGACGACTGAGAGTAGCCCTCACTCGGCCGGTCGGAGTCGCCTCACGGCGAACACGGCGAGGCCCGCGAGGACCACTGCAATGACCCAATAGGGAGCGTAGGCCGCCCCGCCCACCGTGGCGGTGGCGGCCCACGCGCTCATAGCCACGGACACGAGGGCGAGCTCGAGGGCCGGACCCGCCGAGTCAGCGACCTGCAGCCACGAGGCCACGCGCCCGTGCTTGGCCTCGGGGGTCACCTCGAGAGCCAGGACCGACAGGGGAGCGTGGACCAGGCCGACGCCGAGACCGACCAACAGCCAGCCGATCAGAGCGACCCAGACCGGAATTGCAGGGATGAGGAGCACGCCCACCGGCACTGCGCCGATAGCGATGAGCGAGCCGCCGACGACGGGCAGAACCTTACGCTTGCGCGGATCGTGTACGCGTGCCTGTGCGACAGCGCCCAGCGACCACGTGATCGACCCGAGTGTGACCCACCAGGCGGACGAAGCCTCGGACCACCCGTGCACTCGCTGCAGGACGAGGGGAATCATGACGGCGAGTCCGACCTGCGAGGCCAGGGCACTCAGGCGCGCGAGGATCGCCGACGGCATGCCTGGCCGTGACGCGAAACGTGCCGCGCGGCAGCAGGCGGGGCAGCGCCCACACCGTGAGGCCTGCACCGAGCAAGAACACACCGAACTGAGAAAGAGCGGAGGTAAGCGCGCCTGCAAGCTGCAGGAGCATGACACCCGTGCCCGCTAAGACCGCGTTACACGACAGTGCTGCCAAGCGCGCGGCCTTGCGTGCCTCAGCGGCGGGCAGCGTGCGCAGCACGTAGCCGACGGGGATGGCCGCAACGACGACGACAATCGGGACGACGCCGAAGACGTAGCGCCACCCCCACACTTTGAGTTACGTAACCGGCGATCGCGGGACCCACCAGCGAGGGGAGCACCCACGCCAGTGAAAAGGCCGCGAAGAACGACGGGCGGTGGGCCGGGGCGGCAACCGCGACCGATCAGGACATACAGGGGAACGACGAGAAGTCCGCCGCCCAGCCCCTGCAGCGCTCGGCCAGCGACGAAGACAATGACGTTCGGACCCACAGCGGAGATGATCAGGCCCTACGGCGAAGAGCGCCATACCGGTGAAGAGAACGGCGCGAGGTCCCTTCCAGTCCGCCAATGCGCCCGCGACTACCGTGGCGCTCAGCTGCGCCGCCAACGCGGCACCCGAGGCAATCGGATACCAGGGTGCGGCGTCGTAGGAAGCGACGACCGCCGGCATGATCGTCGTGGCTGCCAGCTCCTCAAACGCAACAAGCGTGATCAAGAGGACAGAACCTATCGCCAGACCGATCTCGGTGGGCGTCCAGGCGGGGGAGGAGGGGACAGAAGAAGTAGAGACGACGGCCATAGTACCCATTCTATTTGCGGCGAGCGTGCTCCCAGACCGAGCGCGCGTACAATAATACTGCCGCCGCCTGTCTCGCGGATGGTAACAACGAAAGGAATCACAGTGCTTCGCACTCACAACATTGGAACCCTCGGCACCGACCTGGTCGGTCAGACCGTGACGCTCACCGGTTGGGTGGATCGTCGCCGCGATCACGGTGGCGTGGCGTTCATCGACCTGCGCGACGCGTCGGGTATCGCCCAGGTTGTCGTCCGTGACGAGCGTGTCGCCCACGAGCTGCGCTCCGAGTTTCGTCCTGAAGGTCACCGGCGAGGTCTGCGCTCGCCCCGAGGGCAACGAGAACCCCGCATCTGGCCACCGGTGCCATCGAGGTGATGGGCGACGATATCGAAATCCTGAACACCAGTGCGCCCCTGCCGTTCCAGGTGTCCTCCAATGCTGAAGATTCCGGCAACGTCGGCGAGGAAACCCGCCTGAAGTACCGCTACCTCGACCTGCGCCGCGAGCCCGAGCAGTACGCGATCCGCCTGCGCTCGAAGGTTTCGCGTGCCGCCCGCGAGGCCCTGTACGCCCGCGACTTCGTCGAGATCGAGACGCCGACCCTGACCCGTTCGACCCCCGAGGGTGCGCGCGACTTCATCGTCCCCGCCCGCCTCTCCCCGGGTTCCTGGTACGCCCTGCCCCAGTCGCCCCAGCTGTTCAAGCAGCTGCTCATGGTGGCGGGCATGGAACGTTACTTCCAGATCGCGCGCTGCTACCGCGATGAGGACTTCCGCGCCGACCGCCAGCCCGAGTTCACCCAGCTCGATATCGAGATGAGCTTCGTGGACCAGGACGACGTCATCGAGGTCGCCGAGGACGTCCTGAAGAACGTGTGGGCGCTCATCGGCTACGACCTGTCCACGCCGATCCCGCGTATGACCTACAAGGACGCGATGGAACGCTACGGCTCGGATAAGCCCGACCTGCGCTTCGGCCTCGAGCTGACCGAGCTGACCGAGTACTTCAAGGACACGACCTTCCGCGTGTTCCAGGCTCCCTACGTGGGTGCTGTCGTCATGCCCGGCGGTGGCTCGCAGCCTCGCCGCACTTTCGACAAATGGCAGGAATGGGCCAAGGCGCGCGGCGCGAAGGGTCTGGCTTACGTCACCATCGCCGAGGACGGTACGCTGGGCGGCCCCGTCGCCAAGAACATCACCGAGGCTGAGCGTGAGGGCCTGGCTGCCGCCACCGGTGCCAAGCCCGGCGACTGCATCTTCTTCGCTGCTGGCAAGCCGACCCCGTCGCGCGAGCTGCTCGGCGCTGCCCGCCTGGAGATCGGCAAGCGCTGCGACCTCATCGACCCCGATGCCTGGGCCTTCACCTGGGTTGTGGACGCGCCGCTCTTCAAGCCCACCGGCGACGCTGAGGCCGAGGGTGACGTCGCGCTGGGCCACAGCGCCTGGACGGCCGTCCATCACGCTTTCACCTCGCCCAAGCCCGAGTGGATCGACTCCTTCGACAAGGATCCGGGCAACGCGTTGGCCTACGCCTACGACATCGTCTGCAACGGCAACGAGATCGGTGGCGGTTCGATTCGTATTCACCGCCGCGACATCCAGAACCGCGTGTTCAACGTGATGGGTATCGGCGAGGAGGAAGCCCAGACGCAATTCGGCTTCCTGCTCGATGCCTTCAAGTTCGGTGCCCCGCCGCACGGCGGCGTCGCGTTCGGTTGGGACCGCATTGTCTCGCTGCTGACGAAGTCCGAGTCGATTCGCGATGTCATCGCCTTCCCGAAGTCCGGCGGCGGTTTCGACCCGCTGACCGAGGCCCCGGCTCCGATTACGCCTGCGCAGCGTAAGGAAGCCGGCGTTGATGCGAAGCCGAAGAAGCGTGGTGAAGAGGTCGCCGACGAGGGGAAGAAGTGATCTAGCTCTCGCGCGTTCTGTCCACGAAACCCCCATCTGGCCCCGGCCGGTGGGGGTTTCGTGCACAATAGAGACATGTCGTACGTTGAGTTGCATCCGGAAAATCCTCAAGCACGTCTGGTTAACACGGTCGTTGACCTGCTGGAGCGCGGCGGTACGATTGCGCTGCCCACGGACTCCGGCTACGCGATCGCGACCAAGATTGGCAACAAGTCGGGCATGGACACCATTCGCGCGGTTCGTAAGCTCGATGACAAGCACAACTTCTCGCTGCTGTGCCACTCGTTCGCGCAGCTCGGTGAGCTAGTCATCGTCGATAATCATGAGTTCCGCACGATGAAGGCGCTGACCCCCGGACCTTACACGTTCATCCTGCGTGGCACCAAGGAAGTTCCGCGCATCATGCTGAACAAGAAGAAGCACACGGTCGGCGTGCGTATCCCGGACCATGTCATCACCCAGGCGATTGTCGAGGCCCTCGGTGAGCCGCTAGCTTGTTCGACGCTCATCATGCCGGGTGAGAAGGAGCCTCTGACGGACGGCTTTGACGTGGACGAGCGCATCGGGCATCAGGTTGATCTGGTGGTCGTGGGTCCTGTCGGCGTAGCTGAGCCGACGACGGTCATCGACTTTGCGGGAGGCGACGCTGTCGTCGCGCGCGTCGGCGCGGGCGATATTTCGCTTTTCGACTGACCGATGGCCTTCGAGGAGGACTTCTTTTCTGAGACGGGGTTTTGTCGGCTCGAGAGCGATCCTGAGGACTGGGATGACCATGGGTGCGCCGATGGCCCGCGCGTCGGTCGTCGGCTCGTCCTCGATGGGGTTAACGCCGTTCGCGTGACGTTTCGGTGCGATGCTCCTGAGAATGCTCAGTGCTTCGTTATCGTCAATACCGTGACGGATCGCAACCGCGATCACCTTGACGCTTTTCGTCTGGAAAGCGTGCCCGGATCTCGCGTGCACGTGCTCGCGTGTGCGCTGCCGGCGGATGCGATCCTCAGCTATCAGTTCGCGATTGTGGACGCTGGTGGCATCGATCCGCGCACGAGCATGGATAGGGGTGATTGGCTGCGATTAAGTCAGGCTGCTCGCCCTGATTGCTCTAACGTCCGCAGTCTCATCAACGGGCGAGGAAACGTTGCCTCACTGTTTGTGGGACCCGATGCGAGCGTCGTGTGGCCATCGGAGAGCCTCCGCTCTCTGCAGATGCGTGCTGCCCGTGAGGAAGACATCGGTGTTCGCATCAGTACACGTCGTGAGCGTGAGCGACCCCGTTCCATCGTGGTCCACGACGGCGAGTGCCCCGCACGCAGAACCCTCATTCTATTCGACGGGGAGATGTGGCGAGCCAATGGCGTTGGCTGGCTGACCTGGCGCTACCCTGGTCTTCGCGTCGTGACGATCGATGCTGGTGATCTGCGCGCTCGCCAGGAGGAGTTAACCGAGGCGGGCCGTGTTGAGGAGCTCGTGAGAGACATTTGTGCCGAGGTTGGGGCTGGTCCTGTTGCTCTGGCCGGTCAGTCCTTCGGTGGGCTTGCAGTGCTCGAGGCTGCCTGTCTGGGTTCGTTGCCCGTTGAGTGTTTCCTCGCACAGTCCCCCTCTCTGTGGTGGGGTGGAGAGGAACGAGGCCGGGGCGAGGGGACGCTGATAAAAGAACTAATGAGGGGACAGAGGTGTCTTGGTCAAGGCTTGACAGTGTTGTGTCAGGTGGGTGAGCGCGAGCGGGCGATGCTACCTGTAACTCGGCATTGTACTGCTCTGTTAGAGGGGGCGGGATCGTTTGTCAGTTTCGAGTCCTATCCCGGTGGCCATGACGTTGCATGGTGGCGCGAAGGGCTCGTGCGAATGCTCGACAGATGGTGTGCGTGAGCCTATCCACCATTGCATGCGAAGAGAGCGCCCTTTGCACCGCTAGGTTAGGCTTGCCTATGCATCTATCGTGATCTAATCGAATTGAGGAACACGTGCATATCTCGACACGAGTTCGCGCTTTCGCGGCTCTCGCTCTTGCATCCCTGACCCTGGGAGCCTGCTCCTCCACGCAGCCCGCCCCGGCCTCGCCCTCTGGAGCGAACGGGACCAGCGAGACCCGCGTCGTTACCGATGCCTCCGGCCAGGAGGTCACTCTGCCCTCGCATCCGACCCGCGTCGTGACGCTTTCCGAACCGACCACCGACAACGCGCTCGCCCTGGGAGTGACGCCCATCGGTGTCGTATCGGGCCGCGGCCAGCAGACGGTCCCCAACTACCTCCTTGATCGCGCTGGAGACATCCCGATTCTGGGTTCCATCGGCACCCCCAACCTGGAGGCCATTGGTGCCGCCCACCCGGACCTGATTCTCGTTGACGGCACGTCCGTGAAGAACAACGACACCGAGACTCTGACGGCCCTCGGCCAGATAGCTCCCGTCTTCTTCACCACGCAGTCGGGCGGCGACTGGCGCGAGACTTTCGCCCTCACCGCGGATGCGCTCGGCGTGCCCGACCAGGCTGACGTCAAACTCGCGGAGTTCGACCAGCATGTCGCATCGGTGAGCGCTCGCCTGAAGGACGCCGGCTACCTCGACCAGACATACTCGGTTGTGCGCTGGCAGGGCGATAGTGCAGGCCTGATTCTCAAGGAGCTGCCCGCCGGACAAGCCCTGACCGCTCTAGGCATGAAGCGCCCCGCCAATCAGGACCGTGATGGAGAGGGACACTCCGAGCCCGTCTCCCTCGAAAACATCGACCAAATCGACGCGGACTGGATCTTCTTCGGCACGCTCGGCAAGTCCTCGGTGAACAACCCGTCGGCAGGCGGAGCCACCGGTGTCGAGGCGTCTGCCGCCGCACTCGAGGAGGCGAAGAATACTGTTGGTTTCGATTCTCTCGGAGCTGTCCAGGCAAACCACGTCATTCCCGTCGATGGATCCCTGTGGACCTCGACCGGCGGATACCTGCTGATGGACGGTATCGTCTCGTCCATCGAAGCTCAGTTTGTCCCGGCATCCTGAGCGTGGGACACGCGGTCAGGTGCGCACTGTGCGAATGAGCGCCCACCGACTCACCAGCGTCGCTATTGCCTGTGCAGTGGCGGCGCTGGTGCTTGGTGTCGTCGTGATGGCCTCGCTCGCCCTGGGATCCCGGCAGATCGCCCCGAATATTGTCTGGGAGTCCCTTGTCCACGGCGGAACCTCCCAGGACGCGCGGGTGGTGCTATCCCTTCGTGTACCCCGGACCATCGCGGCGCTCATCATCGGGGGCGCGCTCGGGTTGGCCGGATCAATCATGCAAGCGATGACGCGCAATCCGCTCGCTGATCCTGGCATCCTCGGCGTCAACGCAGGGGCTGCCTTCGCGGTCGTGTCGGCGACCGCAGTCATGGGCGTGTCGACGCGCGCCGTCACGCTCAGCGCTGCGTTGATAGGAGCCGGAGTAGCCTCCGCCCTCGTCTTTGCACTGTCTGGCCGGGGCGCACGCGCCTCGCGTGCACGCCTGGCACTGGCGGGTATCGCCGTGTCAGCCGCACTGGCGTCGCTGACGTCGGCCATCCTGACGGCCAACCAGTTTGCTTTCAACGAGTTCCGCTATTGGGCGTCCGGCTCCTTCGAGGGGATCGGAGTTGATTCGCTCGTCTTGGCGAGCGTTGTCATCGGCGGCGGGACGGTGCTCGGCGCGCTTCTGACGTCCGCTCTTGGCATTCTGACGCTCGGAGACGAGGTCGCCGTCGGTCTCGGCGTTCGGGTGCGGCTTGTTCGAGGACTCGCAACCCTGGCAGTCACAGGCCCTCGCGGGAGGAGCGACCGCACTCGGGGGTCCCCTCACGTTTGTTGGTCTCGCCGTGCCGCTCCTCGTCCGACGCGCGGTTGGCGCGCGTCATGGCTTGATCGCTTTCTGGTCCATCATCGTGGGGGCTGCGTGGGTGTGCGTCGCAGATGTTGCCTCGCGCCTCGTGCTGGCTCCCTCAGGAGGTGCCTGTCGGTGTCATCGTCGCGCTCATTGGGGCACCTTTCTTTATCGCAACTGCGCGTGGACGGGGGATGTCGTGAACAGCGGGCGTTACGTGGTACTAGCATTGCCGTGGGTCTCGCTACGCATTCATCGGCGTAGTGCCACGGTCATCGTTGCTGGACTACTCCTTGCCGTGTGCCTGTCCGTTTACTCGCTGACGCTGGGGGATTATGGTCTCAGTGCTGCAGAGTCTTTCCGTCGACTGATGGGCGACAGCGGGCCTCGAGACGATTTCTTGGGCGTGTACTTCGTGCAGTCTGTTCGTCTTTCCGCGTGTGTGCGGCGCTGGGAGTCGGATGTGCGCTCGGCCTGTCGGGTGCCATCTTCCAGACGGTCTCTGGCAACCCGCTGGGTAGTCCCGACATCGTCGGCTTGTCGACTGGCTCGGCGACGGGCGCTCTTCTTGCGATCATTGTGTGTGGGTCCAGTCCTGCGACGACGGGCGTCGGAGCGCTCGTGGGCGGTCTCGTGTCGGGGGCGCTCATTCTTGCCTGCGCGGGTGGCGTCCGCGTGACAGGCATTCGGGTCGTCTTGGTCGGCATCGGTTTCTCCGCCGCTCTCCGCGCCATCAATTCACTGCTGATCGTCAAGGCTCCCCTGGAAGCGGCGCAGCGCGCGCAGTTATGGAGTGCAGGATCGTTCTCCGGTGTGACGATGGTGCGCATTGTTCCGTTCATTCTCGTTCTTGCGGTGACCGTGCTGGTTCTTGCGTGGCTCGCACGTCCGCTCGCTGTGCTTGCGATGGGGGATGATGTGGCGATGGCCTTGGGGGTGCGGGTACGCGAGGTGCGGATCGCGGTGATCGCTGCGGCGATGGTGTTGGTTTCCATGGCAACCGCTGTTGCAGGCCCGGTGGCCTTTGTCGCTTTGGCGGCACCCCACGTTGCTCGTCGCGTGTGTGGTCACGGGGGAGTGGGGCTTGCATCGTCTGCCGTCGTGGGAGCGCTTCTGTGCTCGCCTCCGACGTGGTTGCGCAACGGCTCCTGGCGCCCCATGAAATGCCGGTGGGCGTCGTGACTGGCGTCGTGGGTGGCATCTATCTGCTCGTGTTACTCGTTCGTGAGGTGAGGTAACGTCATGATTGATCGGCACAGTGAAGGTGGGCTTCGTGCCCATTCGATCACCGTTGGCTACGGGAAGGACTCTCCGATTCTGGAGGGGCTTTCACTGGATGTTCTGCAGGGCGAACTGACGGTCATCGTCGGCCCGAATGCATGTGGCAAGTCGACGCTGTTGCGGGCACTCGCCCGCGTGCTCAGCGTGCGCTGCGGCGTCGTTGAGTTGGATGGGCAGGTCCTGAATGAGCTGAATCAGAAGGCCCTTGCGCGCCGCCTTGGTCTCCTCGCACAATCGTCTGTTGCACCGGGCGACATGTTGGTGGAGGACCTGGTTGCGCGCGGCCGCTATCCGCATCAATCCCTCGCACATCAGTGGAGCACGGAGGATGACGAGGCCGTGGCGCGTGCAATGCGTGACGCCGGAGTAAGCGCGTTCGGCTCCAGACATGTCGGCGAGCTCTCTGGTGGGCAGCGTCAGAGGGTCTGGATCGCGATGGCTCTGGCGCAGTCGACGGATATCCTGCTCTTGGATGAGCCGACGACCTATTTGGATCTGAATCATCAACTGGAGGTTCTGCGTTTAGCGGACCGCCTGCGTGAGGGGGGTCGGACAGTTGTCGCGGTATTGCACGATCTTCACCTTGCTTTCCGCTACGCGACGCATCTCGTGTGTATGAAAGATGGGCGGATCGTTGCTCAGGGAGTGCCGCGAGACATTGTGACGCCCTCTCTGATCTCCGACGTATTCGAGGTTGAATGCGTTGTCATCGAGGATCCTGAGTCGGGGGCACCGCTGGTCATTCCACGTCGTTAGCGGGGGGTAGAAACGAGATTCATAGTCTCAAATGTTGACCAGAAGGTCACTTTAGATGACAGTTATTCGATAATTTAGCTCACAATTTTTTTCAATTAAATATAATTTTCCTTGTAAAACCTGGTTTTGGTGCACCGGTCCGTGAATTTGCTTGTTGTTCGCAATTGCGTGTTGGGGATGAGCTAATAGGATGGAGCGTATAGCTCGTAGTTACTCGGACACTGACATGTCGGTCTGTTCATAATTGAGCGAACTTACTAAAATTGTCCATGAGAGAAGGAAGGTGGCACGCATGGCGCCACGGTCGTTCACGCGAAGCGAGGGGCTGCGTCTGTCCCTGCTTGCGTTGGCCGCGTCGGCGTCCATTGTTGGTGGCGTGTTTGTCACTGCACCTCCTGCTTTTGGTGACGATGCCCTCCCGGATGCTTCAGCCGCCTGTCTCGTTGCGCAGGGTCCGGAGTCGATGGCTTCTCTTTCCTCGATTGTGCATGCGGGCGAATCGGTTCATGTTGAGGGTTCTGGCTGGGGTCCAGGTACTGAGCAGATACGCGGATTCGTTATCATCACCCTCGATGATGGTGAGACGAAGCGCCCCGATGGAATGGAATTGCCCAGCTGGGTTCCCGATGCTGTTCGTCGTGATCGTACTGCCTGGGCCGTCGCCGACGTGGCGTCCGATGGGAACCTTCTCAACGGATATTCCCCTCCCGTCGTCCTGGGAAGTTGGGTCAGCCCATGCGGTTTACATTGGCGATGCTGTCACCGGAACGTATGTCGAAGCTAAGGTGCGTGTCGTTGACACTGCCGTTGATGTTCGGACATGCTCCATGAACGCTGATAGTCCTGACCCCTCCGATCCTGGCTACGCCGTCGTGGTGCCAGATATGCCGGGGGAGGAGACTCCCTCTGCTCCCGCAGACAGTGATCCCGGTGAATCTGCCTCGACGGTGGCACGGCCCGCCATTCCTGCTGACGAACCAAAAGTACTTACCTCTGAGGTAAGAGGTGACCAGGCTTCCGACGCTCAGGTCTCGACTTCGTCATCGACGGATGCCTCTGCGCCCCCTGCCTCAGCAAGTGCTGGGTCGTCACGTCCCGGGAGTGCTTTGTCGCGGGGATATGTGAATGGCGGCTCGTCCCAGCTGGGATCTCCCACCCCCGATCCGTCCTCGTCTACTGAACAACAGAGCGTGTCCGCTTCTGAGATTGGACCTAGGTCTCGCTCGGAGCAACAGGCTACGGAGCAAGCTGCCCGCGAGCAAGAGGGCCGCCTCAACGGATGGATCCTTGCAGGTGGTGGGGCGCTTGCGTTGCTCGGTGCCATCGCGACGGTCAGCATTGTGCGCAAGTCGCACGGATCATTCCACTAGATCGAGCGAGCAGCGCACGATGCCAATGTGATCACCACTGACCGCATGGTGCGTGTTCGTGCTTCACATGAAGCCGATGTAGCTGTTACTCTGGTTATCAGGCAATATCTTCTGAGTATTTAAGTCCCAAAGGAGAACCGTTATGCAGCACGGACGGGTTACTTCCGCCCTCGCAGCGCGGGTGCTCGCTGGCCGCAGTCGGGTAATGAGCGTGCTCATGGCCCTATGCCTCTTCGCCGCAGGTGCGCTCGCCATTCCCGGTTTCGCTGCGCGTGCCGATAACAACGATGGTCCCCTCCCTATCCCGAACACCACGTTCGTTATCAACCTCGAGAATGCCTCCGAGTTTGAAGCGGAATACGGTAAGACAGGCTACTGGGGCGTCATCTTGGATAACGGTGGCGTAACGCCGACCGCGCCTCTTACCTTCGAGCGCTCCGGTGAAACAGTCACGGTGACCGCTGATGGCCTGTGGAAGGTAAATGCGCTCGACAACTACAGAATGGTCGTTCCGGTTCCTAATGGCGCCAACAACGGTGAACATGTGACCTGGGAACCCGGTAGTTCCCACTGGGTCACCGTCGTGATCTACCAGGACGACAAGACCCTGGCGAAGACATTCAACTACTCGGTGAAGGTCTTCGAGCCGTCCAGCCCGTCGGCGACGGTCGAGCCAACGCCGGAGCCGACTGCAGACCCCACGGTTGAACCCGCGCCGGAGCCGTCCGTGAGTCCCGCGCCGGAGTCGCCCGTGAGTCCCGCGCCGGAGCCGTCCGTGAGTCCCGCGCCGGAGTCGCCCGTGAGTCCGGCGCCGGAGTCGCCCGTGAGTCCCGCGCCGGAGTCGCCCGTGAGTCCCGCGCCCGCGCCTCAGCCTGATGATCCGCAGTTGCCGGTTGTCCAGCCGACCGCAACTTCTTCCGCGTCGCCTTCGGCAACGCCTTCCGCTTCGGCCTCTCCTGCAGCGAACGCGACGCAGCCGTCCGATACCCCGGTGTCCCCCGTATCGGATGTGTCTGAGCTGACTGATGCAAATAAGGGTGGCGTGAGCGCGGCTTTCACTGGTGGACAGCTGACGATCAATGTTCCCTCCGACAAGGCTGGCGCTGGCGAGTGGGTGAGCGCCAACATCATGCAGACGGGTGAGGCGCGCTGGCTTCAGGTTGAAGACGGTAACAAGGTGACGATGGACGTGGCCGGCCTGCCCATGGGCGAATACAAGGTCGTCGTGGCGAACCGCTCGCACCAGCTGGTCGGCTGGGCCGACTTTAAGGTCGCGTCGACCGTTGGGGCTGCCGGCGCGGGAGCGTCGGTGGATGCATCCGGTTCTGTGAAGTTGCATGCGGAGGTCCTGTCCTCCTCGAATGCCGCCGATGAGTCCGAGGGCTTGAACGGTTACCTGCTCGGTGCCGGTGCGTGCATGCTGATCCTTGGGGGCCTCGTCGTCCTCCAGGTCCTGTCCGGTCCGAAGATCGGATCTTCCTCGCAGGGAGTCACCCTGACGTAGGCTAGGTTTCATGGATCTGTTTGATTCTGAAGCATTCGACGAGTTGGGCGTGCCCGCGTTTTCCGCGGACGCGCCCCTCGCCGTTCGTATGAGACCTTCTCGGCTGGAGGAGGTTGTCGGCCAATCGCACCTGCTCGGTGAGGGGGCTCCGCTGCGTCGCCTCCTGTCGCCCGGCTCTCGAGATGGTGTGTCGGTATCGTCCGTGGTTCTGTGGGGTCCACCGGGAACGGGTAAGACGACGCTCGCGTATTTGATCGCCAGGGCGTCGGGTCGACGCTTTGTTGAGTTATCCGCCGTCTCATCGGGCGTGGGCGACGTGCGTCGGGTCGTGGACAGTGCGCGCCGGACATTGGCGAGCAGTGGTGAGGAAACAATCCTCTTTGTGGATGAGGTGCACCGCTTCTCCAAGTCGCAGCAGGATTCGCTTCTTCCAGCGGTGGAGAACCGATGGGTAGTGCTGGTCGCGGCGACAACGGAAAACCCGTCCTTCTCTGTGATTGCTCCGCTGCTGTCTCGCTCGCTCCTTTTGACGCTGCGTCCGCTTGAGCCTGAGGCGCTTGAAGGTCTCGTTCGCCGGGCGCTGTCCGATGAACGTGGGCTTGCGGGCCGCTTCGCGATGACAGACGAGGCCGTGGCTGGGTTGGTTCGCTTGGCTGGCTCGGACGCCCGTAAGTCTCTGACGCTGCTGGAGGCGGCGGCTGGGGTGGCCAGCGATGATGGGTCCGGTGAGATCACGGTTGCCAGTGTCGAGGCTGCTGCTAACCAGGCGCTCGTACGCTGGGGGCGTGACCAGCACTATGATGTCACGAGTGCTTTTATCAAGTCGATGCGCGGATCGGACGTCGATGCGGCGCTGCACTACTTAGCGCGGATGATTGAGGCGGGGGAGGATCCCGCGTTTCATCGCGCGACGTATCGTGATCGCCGCTTCTGAAGAGATTGGGATGGCTGCGCCCGAGGTGTTGTCCACGTGTGTGGCCGTCGCGCAGGGAGTTGCTCTTATTGGAATGCCCGAGGCCCGCCTGCTTCTCGCGCAGGCTGTTGTTGCGGTGGCGACGGCACCCAAGTCGAACGCCACGTACCTGGCCATTGATCGGGCGTTGGCAGATGTTCGGAAGGGGACGCGGGGGAGCGGTGCCCGAGCATCTGCGTGACGCTCACTACGCGGGGGCAAAGACGCTGGGGCACGGCGAGGGTTACCTCTACGCTCACGACCATCCGCATCATGTAGCTGCTCAGCAATATCTTCCTGACGACCTTGAAGGTACCCGCTACTACGAGCCAACAGAGAATGGACATGAGGCGATCCTCACGAAGAGGCTTGCTGCCATTCGTAGTCTGTTGAAAAGACGCTAGGATAGAACAGTTGTCCGCACGAGCGGGCACCTGGGGCCTTAGCCGACGAACCGCTTCCGGTTCTGGAGTTGGCCCCATGTTGGGGATCCACCCTGACATGACATGAGAAACAGGAAGAAGATTTCATGGCAACGAATCGTTCCCGCAAGCAGGTGCGCGAGTCCCGCGCCCTCGGCCTGGCCCTGACCCCCAAGGCCGTTCGCTACTTCGAGAAGCGTCCCTACGGTCCCGGTGAGCACGGTCGTACCCGTCGCCGCCAGGATTCCGACTACGCCGTTCGTCTGAAGGAAAAGCAGCGTCTGCGCGCCCAGTACGGCATCCGTGAGTCGCAGCTGCGCCGCGCCTTCGAAGAGGCTCGCCGCACCGCTGGCCTGACTGGTGAGAACCTGGTTGAGCTGCTCGAGATGCGTCTGGACGCCCTCGTCCTGCGCGCTGGCTTCGCCCGCACCATCCAGCAGGCCCGTCAGGTGGTCGTTCACCGCCACATCCTCGTTGACGGCAAGATCGTCGACCGCCCCTCCTTCCGCGTGAAGCCCGGTCAGACCATCCAGGTCAAGCCCAAGTCGCAGACCACGGTCCCCTTCGAGATTGCCGCTGAGGGTATTCACCGTGACGTGCTGCCCGCTGTCCCCGAGTACCTGGACGTCGAGCTGTCCCGTCTGAAGGCGACCCTGGTTCGTCGCCCGAAGCGCGCTGAGGTCCCCGTGACCGTCGACGTGCAGATGGTCGTCGAGCACTACTCGCGCTGACGTTTGTCATAGTCGCGCCCCCGAGCTCGTAGCTCGGGGGCGCGATTTTCTTTATCCCACAGTCCGCTTATGCGTGCCGATGTGCCCACAGAGGTGGGGACGGACTAACATGGGGCACTATGCGTACGTCTGAAATCCGCACCCGTTGGCTCGACTACTTCGAGAAGCAGGGTCATGAGGTCTGTCCTTCCGTCTCCCTGGTGTCCCCGGAGCCGTCGATTCTTTTTACGATCGCGGGCATGGTCCCTTCATTCCCTACATCATGGGCGTTGAGCCTGCGCCGTGGCCCAGGGCTACGTCGGTGCAGAAGTGCATTCGTACCAACGACATTGACAACGTGGGTAAGACGACTCGCCACGGTACGTTCTTCCAGATGAACGGTAACTTCTCCTTCGGTGACTACTTCAAGGAAGGTGCTATTAACTTCGCATGGGATCTGCTGACGGGTTCGCGTGACGAAGGTAAGTATGGCCTCGACGGAGACCGTTTCTGGGTGACGATTTGGGATCAGGACGAGGAGGCTCTCAACGTCCTGACGAAGCAGGTCGGCATGGATCCCAAGCACATTGTGCGCCTGCCGCGCGTGGAGAACTTCTGGGATACGGGCCAGCCCGGCCCCGCCGGCCCCTGTGCCGAGTGGCACTACGACCGTGGTCCCGCGTACGGCCCCGAGGCTGTGGGCGGCACCGTGGATCCGGGCGGCGACCGTTACCTCGAGGTCTGGAACCTGGTGTTCGACCAGTTCATGCGCGGTGAGGGAACCGGCAAGGACTACCCGCTCCTGGGTGAGCTGGACAAAAAGGCGATTGATACGGGTGCCGGCCTGGAACGTCTGGCCTTCGTCATGCAGGACAAGCCCAACATGTACGAGATCGACGAGGTTTTCCCCGTCATTGAGGCCGCCATGCAGATGAGTGGCAAGCGCTACGGTTTGGGTGCAGCCGGTCCCGAGGCCGGGGCAGCCTACGACGATGACGTACGCATGCGTGTCGTGGCGGACCACGTGCGTTCTTCGCTCATGCTGATCGGCGACGGTGTGCGCCCCGGTAACGATGGCCGCGGCTACGTGCTGCGCCGCCTGATCCGCCGCGCGGTCCGCTCGATGCGTCTCCTGGGTGTCGACGAGGCAACCATGCCTACCCTGCTCACCGCTTCGAAGGACGCGATGAAGGCCTCGTACCCTGAGCTGGAGACGAACTGGAAGACGATCTCCGAGGTCGCCTACGCGGAGGAAGACGCGTTCCGCCGCACGCTCAGCGCCGGTACGACGATCCTGGACGCTGCGGTTGCGAGCGCGAAGGAGTCGAAGGGTGCCCCCGTTATTTCTGGTGCCTCCGCGTTCTCGCTACACGACACCTACGGGTTCCCGATCGATCTGACCCTTGAGATGGCCGCCGAACAGGGCGTGTCCGTTGACGAAGAGGGCTTCCGCAGCCCTCATGGCCGAGCAGAAGGAGCGTGCACGCGCCGACGCCCGCTCGAAGAAGACCGGGCACACCGACGTCCGCGTCTTCCATGACATCGAAAAGGCGATGGGCGGCGGTTCGACGTTCCTGGGCTACACCGAGCAGGCATCCGAGGCCACGGTTGAGGCGCTTCTCGTCGATGGCGTGGAGGCCCCGGCAGCCACCGCTCCCTGTGAGGTCGAGGTGATCCTGGACCGCACCCCCTTCTACGCCGAGATGGGCGGCCAGCTGGCTGACCACGGTACGATTCGACTCGCGGGCGGCGGCGTCGTTGAGGTTCACGACGTGCAGGCCCCGATCCGAGGCTCTGAGCGTGCACCGCGGCACCCTGACCGAGGGCGGCATGACGGTGGGGGAGAAGGCCTACGCCGAGATTGACGGCGAGCGTCGCCTCGCGATTGCTCGCGCCCACACCGCTACTCACATGGTGTACGCGGGCCTGCGCAATGTCGTGTCCGAGAATGCGGATCAGGCGGGTTCAGAGAACTCGCCGTCGCGCCTGCGTTTTGACTTCCGTCACTCGAGCGCGCTTGCCGGATCCCAGCTGAACGACATTGAGGCTCTTGTTAACGAGAAGCTCGCTGAGGATCTCCCCGTCACAACGGAGGTCATGAGCATCGAGAAGGCCAAGGAGATGGGCGCAATCGCTCTCTTCGGCGAAAAGTACGGTTCCGAGGTTCGCGTTGTGACAATCGGCGATGGCTTCGACCGTGAGCTGTGCGGTGGCACCCACGTGCCTACGACGGGCCATATCGGCCGTGTGACGGTGCTTGGCGAGGGATCCGTTGCCTCCGGTGTGCGCCGCATCGAGGCCCTCGTTGGCGACGGAGCGTATGAGTTCCAGGCGAAGGAACATGCGTTGGTCTCCCAGCTGTCTCAGCTTGTGGGCGGGCGTGCCGACGAACTGCCCGAGCGAATTGAGTCTCTGCTCACCAAGCTGCGCGAGTCCGAGAAGGAACTGGACAAGATCCGTACCGAGCAGGCGCTGCGCCGCGGCGGTGAACTCGCCGCTGCCTCCGAGCGCGTGGGTAAGGTCAGCCTCGTCGCCTCTGCCGTTGGTGAGATGCCGTCGGCTGACGCACTGCGTACGTTGGCTCTGGACGTTCGTGACCGCATGGGCAACGAGCGCGGTGCCGTCGTAGCGCTTGCCGGTCTCGTCGGCGGTAAACCTTCCCTGGTCATCGCGACGAACGAGGGTGCCCGTGAGGCCTCCGTTAAGGCAGGCGCGCTTGTGCGCGCCGTCGGTAAGTACATGGGTGGTGGCGGCGGTGGCCGCGACGATATCGCCCAGGGTGGCGGCACAAAGCCCGAGGGCATCCCTGACCGCACTTGATGCGATTCGTTCGCAGATCGAGGCCCTGTGAGCCTGCGCAGGGGTATTCGCATCGGCGTAGACGTCGGCACCGTTCGTGTCGGCGTCAGCCGTTGCGACCCTGACGGCATCTTGACGATGCCGGTCCAAACGCTGACGCGCGCACCCGATCTGTCGGACCTGTCTGCCCTGGCCGAAATTGTCACCGAACACGATGCCATCGAGGTGATCGTGGGTCTGCCCAGGCACCTGCGCGGCGGCGAAGGAGTCTCCGCTAAGGGGGCGCGCAAGTATGCGCGCCGCCTCAAGAAGCTTGTGCCGGACGTTCGCGTCGCAATGGTGGACGAACGGCTGACATCGAACCAGGCGCATGCGCGTTTACGCGCGTCTGGAATTCCGGAATACGAACACCGCAGCGTGATCGATCAGGTTGCGGCACAGATCATCCTTGAACAGGCCCTTGAGCTCGAACGCATGAGCGGTCGCGCGCCGGGCGAGGAGATCATCCTCGAGACCAGCGAAGGAGCGAATCGATGAGTACGCCCCCCAACTATCCCTTCCGTTCGCGCCGCGAAATTCATTCCGGCCAGCGGAAGGTGTACTCCGATGCTCCGAACGAGGAACAGCTTTCGGCTCCATCCGACCCTACGTCGGCGCGCGGCAGCAGGGGGTCCGCACAGGCCTCGTCTGACCCTACGTCGGCGCGCGGCAGCAGGGAGTTCGCACAGGCCTCGTCTGATCCCGCGTCGGTGCGTGGCAGCGTGAGGCGTCCCCAGGCCTCGTCTGATCCCACGTCGGCGCGCGGCAGCAGGGAGTTCGCACAGGCCTCGTCTGATCCCGCGTCGGTGCGTGGCAGCGTGAGGCGTCCCCAGGCCTCGTCTGATCCCGCGTCGGTGCGTGGCAGCGTGAGGCGTCCCCAGGCCTCGTCTGATCCCACGTCGGTGCGTGGCAGCGTGAGGCGTCCCCAGGCCTCGTCTGATCCCACGTCGGTGCGTGGCAGCGTGAGGCGTCCCCAGGCCTCGTCTGATCCCACGTCGGTGCGTGGCAGCGTGAGGCGTCCCCAGGCCTCGTCTGATCCCACGTCGGTGCGTGGCAGCGTGAGGCGTCCCTCAGGCCTCGTCTGACCCCACGTCGGTGCGTGGCAGCGTGAGGCGTCCCCAGGCCTCGTCTGACCCTACGTCGGTGCGTGGCAGCGTGAGGCGTCCCCAGGCCTCGTCTGACCCTACGTCGGTGCGCGGCAGTGAGAGGCGTCCCCAGGCCTCGTCTGACCCCACGTCGGTGCGCGGCAGTGAGAGGCGTCCCCAGGCCTCGTCCGACCCCAGGTCGACGCCCGCCCGTGAGACCTCGCGGCGACGCTTCACCGACCCCGACCCGACCCAGACTCCCTGCAGGGGGTTGACCGGGCCTCCACGACAAAGAAGAGTTCCGTTCGCGGCTTGTGGCGGTCAACGCGCACGATGCCGGACCCTACCCCGACGCCCGATGCTGGAGTACCGTCGGTTGCGGACGACGATGACGAGTCCTTCGACACGTCGACCGACTTCGGCTTTGATGCCTTGACGGATCCCGGAGAAGAGACAGCCACGGTCAGCGGATTCGACGCAATCATCGCCGGAACCGGAGACGAAGGCCGCTCCCGTCAACATTCAGAAGACCCCTCCGAGACCACCGGCATGCGCTCGCGTCGCATCGCCGCCGAGAGACATGCGGCGCGCAAGCGCAAGCGCCGTCGTCGCATCCGTTCCTTCTTCGTGCTGCTCCTCGTGATCGGACTGGTCAGTGGGGCAGGCTACGTGGCCTACTCGCAGCTCATGAATACCTCAATGGTCGCCTCCGACGACTTCCCGGGGCCGGGCACCGACGCAATCCTCGTCACCATCGATGACCAGGCCACGGGCCGTGACATCGGTCGTGCCCTACACGAGGCCGGCGTCGTCAAGTCGGTGGGTGCCTTTGTCCGCCAGTACGAAAAGAACAGCGCGGCACGCACAATTAACCCGGGCACCTACCGCTTCAAGCGCCAGATGAGCGCGGCCGACGCGCTTGCCGTGATGCTCGATCCCATGAACCGTGTCGAGTCGACCATCACGGTCCTCGCAGGCGAACGCATGTCCGCCATCAAGAGACGCATCGTGGACGTCATGGATGTTTCCTCCGCGGACGTGGACAAAGCTTTCGCGGACACCGCCGCCATCGGCCTGCCCGCTGAAGCGGGTGGCAGCGCCGAGGGATGGCTGCACCGCGGCGAGTACAAGGTCGAGGAAGGCGACACCCCGACGGCTGTCATCGCCCGCATGGTCAAGGCGACTATCGACGAGTTGGATGCGCTCGGGGTACCCGCTGCGGACCGCGAGACGGTCCTTATCAAGGCGTCGATCGTCGAGGGAGAGATGGGGAACAACCCGAAGTACATGCCCAAGGTCGCCCGCGTCATCGAGAATCGCCTCGTCGACGACAAAGATACACATGGTGTCCTTGGCATGGACTCGACCACGCTCTACGGAGCCGGCAAGGAGTCCGGCCTGCCGAGCCAAGCTGACCTCGATAACGACAACCCCTACAACACGCGTCTGCACGCGGGCCTGCCGCCCACGCCCATCAACCAGCCGAGCGCGGACGCCATCAAGGCCGTTCTGAACCCGGAAGCGGGCGACTGGCTCTACTTCGTGACGGTCGACCTCAACTCGGGTGAGACTCTCTTCGCGGCCACCGCCGATGAGCACGAGAAGAACAAAGCGAAGCTGGACGCGTACTGCACCAAGCACCCGATTCAGTGCTCGCCGCAGTCATGACGATGTGGGCCGCAGTTATTGGATCCCCTATTGCTCACTCACTGTCCCCGGTCATCCACCGGGCGGCGTGGCAACAGCTCGGGATCGACGGATGGGAGTATCGCCGCGCCGAGGTGACCGAAGAGTCTCTGCCGACTTTCATCGGCCAGCTCGACGAGTCCTTCCGCGGACTATCGGTCACGATGCCCTGCAAGCAGGCCGTCATGCCGCTGCTTGATGCCATCGACCCGCTGGCGAGCGCGGTAGGAGCGGTTAACACGGTCGTGCCCTCGGCAGGAATGCTCGCGGGATTTAACACCGATGTCACCGGTATTGCATCAGCGATCCGCCGGGCGTGCTCGCGCTCTGGCGTACCCGTTCCGTCGAGTGCCCTCGTGCTCGGAGCGCGCGCAACTGCTTCCTCTGCCCTGGCAGCCTTGGGAGAGCTGGGAATCACGACGACGACAGTGGCTGCCCGACGTTTCGGTGGTCCCGGCTCTGTTATCTCCGCAGCCTCACGCCTCGGCGTGAGCGTCGAGCAGGTCATGTGGTCCGACGTCTCTGCGGTAGCGAGTGCTGCCGCCCGCGCCGACGTGCTGATCTCGACGCTGCCCGCGGGCGTTGCAGATCCCATAGCGAGCCGTCTGGCACCCCGCGAGGGCCAGATTCTCCTGGACGTCATCTACTCGCCGCGTGACACCGCGCTGCGCACCACCTTCGAGAAAGCCGGGGGAGTCGTCGCTGAAGGCACCGACATGCTGGTCTACCAGGGGCCGCACAGGTCCAGCTGATGACCGGTCGCAGCCCCGATCCCGCCGTGATGCGTCATGCGCTGGAGGCTGAGCTGGAGCGCCGCGCGCGCGAGGCCGGGGAAACGGTGCACCCGTGATCGTCGAGTGGCTTCCACCTCGTATCAGCGCCGATCTGTCCCTCGTGTCGGGCTTCCTCACGTGGATCATTATCCTGGCGTGGCTGTGGCGCTCTGGCTGGAGGATTCAGCGCCGGTACTTCATCGAGGCCACGCAGAAGCCGCTGACACGCAATGCCATCGTGTGGTGCGCTGGAATCTTCGGAGCGTTCTTTTTCGTGGGTGCCCAGATGCGCCCAGGCATGCCCGCCGTCATGACGGTGGCCATGATTGGTGCGCTGAGCGCGTACGTGGATGCCTGCACGCATCGGTTGCCGAACACGTATACGGCGGTCATGGGCATCGGTGTTCTCGCGGGTACCCTTGTCGGAATGCTCATTTCACCGATGTGGCAACAGCGGCTCATTGGCTGCGTGATCGGCATGCTCATCTGGACCATCCCGATTGCGATCCTGAATCGCCTGCCCGGTGGAATGGGCGGAGGCGACGTGAAGCTCGCCCCCGGTCCTCGGCGCGATGGTGGGATCTGTTGGTCTCGAGGCCGCAGTCGCCGCGTTGGCCTTGTCGTTCCTCTCCGCCGGTCTCGCGGCCCTGTGGAAGATCGTCGTCGGCTGGGCTGGCACGCAGAGCCGCGTTCCCATGGGACCGTGGATGATTGGGTCCGCGCTGGTGGGCACCATCGCGTGGGGCGTCGTCCCCGACTGGCTATAGGCCTTTGTCACTGGCCTCATCGTGGACCCGTCGGGACGGAGTGGGTCTGCGATGGGACAATGACACGGTGAGTATTACGACGCCTTCGCATCAGTCCGAGCCTGTCAGCCTCGAATGGGGCCAAACGTGGCCTCCTCGTGACGTGTTCACGTCGCTCGCCGCATCTCGGCGCGTGATCCCCGTCGTGCGCCGTGTTCTCGCTGACGAACTGAGCGCAGTCGGCGTCTACCGCCAGCTCGCTCATGGTGACTATGGCAGTTTTATTCTCGAATCCGCCGAGCATGGTGGCTCCTGGGGGCGCTGGTCCTTTGTCGGGCGCGTCGAGTGCCGGTGCCATCGTTGCCCGTGATGGTCATGCCCAGTGGGTGGGTGCTCATCCGGAGGGGGCGCAGCCGGAGGGTACGTTCCTAGAGGTCGTGCACTCCGCGCTTGAGCAGCTGGCGGCGTCGCCCATCGAGGGGCTGCCCCCGCTGACGGGCGCTCTCGTCGGCTCGCTCGGTTGGGGCATCATCCCCGAATGGGAGCCGACCTTGGCGGCAACAGCCCCCGAAGGAGTCCGACGTCCCCGACGCGACGCTCGTGCTCGCCACCGAGGTGGCCGCCATCGACCACGCGACGGGGTCGGTGTACCTGATGGCCATCGCCTGGAACCTCAACGGCTCGGATGAGGGTGTCGACGGTGCCTATGATCGCGCGATCGAGCGCCTGGACGCTATGACAGCCCAGCTCGCCTCGCCCTATCGCTCCGGCTGTGCTGGGGGTGAGTGGCCAGGAGGCACCTGCCGTCCGTCAGCGCACGCAGCGCGCGGACTTCGAATCCTCCGTTCACGCCGCCAAGCGGGCGATCACGGACGGTGATGCATTCCAGATCGTGCTCTCCCAGCGACTCGACGTCTCCACGAATGCCAGCGGCGTCGACGTCTACCGCGTGCTGCGCACCGTCAACCCGTCACCCTACATGTACTACCTGGACTTGCCCGACGAGCGTGGCGGCCACTTCGAGGTCGTCGGGTTCCTCGCCGGAGACTCTGGTCAAGGCCGAGGGGCGGCGGGTGTGGACCTATCCGATCGCCGGGTCGCGTCCGCGCGGTGGCGGTTCCGCGGAGGACCATCGCCTTGCCGCCGAGCTCCTCGAGGACCCGAAGGAACTCTCGGAGCACGTCATGCTGGTCGATCTGGCGCGCAATGACCTGTCGAAGGTGTGTGATCCCGCCTCGGTCGAGGTCGCCACGCTCATGGAACTCAAGCGCTTTCTCGCACATCCAGCATATTTCCTCGACCGTCACGGGAGTGCTGCGCCCGGATGCGGATGCCCTCGACGCCCTGGTCGCGACGTTCCCGGCGGGCACTCTCTCGGGTGCGCCCAAGCCTCGTGCGATCCAGCTGATCGACGACTTCGAACCCGCAGCGCGCGGTGTCTACGGCGGCGTCGTTGGCTACTTCGACCTGTCGGGTGATGCGGACCTTGCGATCGCGATCCGCACGGCGTCCCTCAAGGATGGCGTCGCCTCGGTGCAGGCCGGTGCCGGCGTTGTCGCCGACTCGGTGCCCGCGCTTGAGTACGAGGAGTCCCGCAACAAGGCGGCAGCCGCAGTGGAATCCGTCGTGCGCGCCTCGACGCTGGCCCCTCTGTCGTGACACGCGCGTCCGGACGCTGCAAACGGGCGTCCCCTATTATTCGCTAGCCTTGATGGCGTCCAATTGTTTCTCGGTGAAAGGGGAGCGTCGTGAGCGTTCTCGATGACATTATTGCAGGGGTCCTCGACGACCTGAAAGAGCGCGAGGACCGCGTTCCTCTCAGCCGTGTCAAGGAAATGGAGCAGGCCGTCCCCGAGGCGAAGGACGCCCTGGGTGTCCTTCGCAACCGAGATGGTGCCGTCAAGATCATTTCCGAGGTGAAGCGTTCGTCTCCCTCCAAGGGGGCGCTCGCCGATATCCCCGACCCCGCAGCGCTGGCATCGATGTACGAGGCCGGGGGAGCCTCCGTGGTCTCTGTGCTGACCGAGCAGCGCCGCTTCCACGGCTCGCTGGCCGACCTCGACGCGGTGCGCGCGGCGGTCGATATCCCGATCCTGCGCAAGGACTTCATCGTGACGCCGTATCAGATTCACGAGGCGCGTGCTCACGGCGCGGATCTCGTCCTGCTGATCGTGGCTGCCCTGGAGCAGAGTGCGTTGGTCTCCCTGCTAGAGCGCACGCGTTCGCTCGGTATGGAGGCGCTCGTCGAGACGCATTCGCGACTGGAGGCGCTGCGTGCCCTTGAGGCCGGTGCATCGATCATCGGTGTCAACGCACGTAACCTGAAGACCCTCGAGGTTGACCGCTCGACCGTCGAGCAGGTCATCGACGTCATTCCCGCAGAACGTCGTTGCGGTCGCGGAGTCGGGTGTCGCTAAGGCCCACGACGTCTTTGAATACGCGAAGTGGGGCGCGGACGCCGTTCTGGTCGGCGAGGCGCTCGTGACCTCGGGTGACCCGCGCTCGAGTATTCAGGACATGGTCAGCGCTGGGCAGCACCCCGCGCTGCGCACGGATCGTAAGGCCCGCGTCGCCGCGGCGCTCAAGGAAGGATTGTGATGACGGCTGAGAACTTTGTGCCCGGACCTTACTTTGGCGATTTCGGAGGTCGCTTCGTCGCCGAGTCGCTCATGGGACCCCTTGAGGAGGTTGAGGCTGCGTGGAAGCGCCTGTGGCGCGACAAAGTCCTTCCAGCATCGCCTGCGCGACCTGTTCGCCAACTACGCCGGGTCGTCCCTCCCTGCTGACCGAGGCTCCGCGCTTTGCCGCCGATCTGGGCGGCGTGCGCGTCTTCCTCAAGCGCGAGGACCTCAACCACACGGGTTCCCACAAGATCAACAACGTACTGGGTCAGGCTCTGCTCACCAAAGAGCTGGGCAAGACGCGCGTCATCGCTGAGACGGGCGCGGGCCAGCACGGCGTGGCCACCGCGACGGCCGCCGCACTCCTGGGGCTGGATTGCACGATCTACATGGGCCGTGAGGACACCGAGCGTCAGGCACTCAACGTCGCGCGCATGCAGATGCTGGGTGCCGAGGTGATCGCCGTGACCGCTGGTTCTGCGACCCTCAAGGACGCCATCAACGAGGCGTTCCGCGACTGGGTGACCAACGTCGAGACGACGAACTACATTTTCGGCACCGCCGCGGGTCCGCACCCGTTCCCCGAGCTCGTGCGTGACCTCCAGCGTGTCATCGGCGACGAGGCGCGCGCCCAGCTGCTTGCCGCCGAGGGGCGCCTGCCCGACGTCGTCGTGGCGTGCGTGGGCGGCGGCTCGAACGCGATTGGCTCTTTCACGGCGTTTATCGACGACCCGAGCGTTGAGCTGCTGGGCTGCGAGGCTGCGGGCGACGGTTTTGACACCGGGCGTCACGCCGCCTCCATCACCGCCGACCAGGTCGGCGTCCTTCACGGTGCACGCACCTTTGTCCTGCAGGAGCGCGACGGCCAGACCAAGGCTTCACACTCGATTTCTGCCGGCCTCGATTATCCCGGGCGTTGGTCCGGAGCACGCATGGTTGGCGCGTACGGGACGCGCCTCGTATATCCCCGTCTCCGACGCCGAGGCCATGGATGCCTTCCTGCTCCTGTCGCGCACGGAGGGCATCATCCCCGCCATCGAGTCCTCGCACGCGCTCGCCGGAGTACGCGCATGGGCACGCGCGAAGGTCGAAGCCGAGGGACCCTTCGCACCGGGGGAGGAACCCATCGCCATCGTGACCGTGTCGGGACGCGGCGACAAGGACGTGGACACCGCGTCGCGCTGGTTCGGCTACGGACGCGCGAAGCTGCAGGTGATCGACCCCAGTGCCGGCCCCTCCGGCGTGGCCGTCCTGGACGAGAACGAGGAGAAGTGAGATGACGCGAGCACCCCATTCCGCCGTCGCTATTGACGCTGCCCTGGCGCGCGGTGACGCCGCGCTGATCGCTTATCTGCCCGTCGGCTTCCCGTCGGTCGAGGATTCGATCCGCGCGGGAAAGGTTCTTGCGGACGCTGGCGTGGACGCCATCGAGCTCGGCTTCCCGTACTCGGATCCGGGCATGGACGGCCCCACGATCCAGCGCGCGACCGTCGCGGCCCTCGAGCGCGGCACCCACCTGGAGGACCTCTTCCACGCGGTGGACGAGCTGACCTCGTACGGTGTCTCGACGACCTCGATGACCTACTGGAACCCCGTGGAGTGGTGGGGCGTCGAACGCTTCGCGCGGGACTTTGCGGCGGTCGGCGGCTCCGGTCTGATCACCCCCGACCTGCCACCCGAGGAAGGCGCGCAGTGGGAGGCAGCATCGGACAAGTACGATCTGGAGCGCATCTACCTGACCGCCCCCTCCTCACCGGAACACCGCCTCACGCTGATCGCTGAGCACTCGCGAGGCTGGGTCTACGCCGCCTCCTCGATGGGTGTCACGGGTGCCCGTGCGACTGTCGGCGAGCACGTCGCGGACGTCGTGGCGCGTACTCGCGCCGCGGGGGCACAGCGCGTGTGCGTCGGCCTCGGCGTCTCCACCGGCGCCCAGGCCCGCGAGATCGGTGCCTACGCGGACGGTGTCATCGTCGGATCCGCGCTCGTCAAGACTCTCTTCGATGAGGATTTCGACCGTGGTCTGAAGGCCCTGGGCGAGCTTGCCAGCGAACTGAAGTCCGGCGTGACTGGAGCCCGCGCGTGAGCCTCGTCGCCGCCACTGGCATCCCTTCACCCTCCGAGGGCGTGTGGTACCTCGGTCCGCTGCCGCTACGCGCGTACGGCATCATCATTGCTATTGGAATGGTGGTGGGCGTGTGGTGGACCGCTCGCCGCTACGTGGCACGCGGTGGTAGTTCCGACACGATTTACGACGTCGCACTGTGGGCGATCCCGCTGGGCGTCGTCGGAGCCCGTCTGTACCACGTCGTCACCTCGCCCGAGGCCTATTTCGGGCCCGGCGGCGACCCGATGCTTGCCTTCCAGATTTGGCGCGGCGGCTTGGGGATCTGGGGCGGTGTCGCCCTGGGCGCGCTCGGCGCTTACGTTGGCGTTAAACGCGCCAAGGTGCGCTTTGGCCCCATTGCAGACTCGCTGGCCCCCGCGCTACTCGTTGCCCAGGGCATCGGTCGGTGGGGGAACTGGTTCAACCAGGAGCTGTTCGGTGGACCGACGACCCTGCCGTGGGGTCTTCAGATCGACGCAGCGCATGTGCCTGCGGGCTACCCCGGTCGGTACCCTGTTCCACCCGACGTTCCTCTACGAAAGCCTATGGGATCTGGCCGGCGCGGCGCTCATCGTGGCGCTTGAGCGCCGTCGCCGCTTCGCGGCCGGACAACTCTTCGGGATGTACCTGATGGTGTACACCGCAGGACGCGCGTGGATCGAGATGCTGCGCATCGACGACGCACACACGGTTGCCGGTTTGCGCCTGAACGTGTGGACGTCCCTGGCGGTGTTCCTCCTGGGCGTCGTACTGTTTGTTGTCGCGGGTCGCCTGGGGCGGTCTCGCGAGGTCGCCGGTGACGGGGCAGTGACGGATGATGACGAGCATGAGGAGGAGCACTCTGAGGCTAGCGACTCCGATGCTGAGGACATTATCGAGACACGCGTGGGCGAGGACGAGTCCGCCGAGGAGAGTTCTCTCGAAGACTTTTAAACCGCCGTCGGGCACGCTATTGGAGTCGAAGGTCCCATGATCACCTAATTCATGGGAATGATCACGTTCCGTGCGAGTGGGTCCTTCGGGATTACCGCGTGATTGAGCGGTAAACTTGCAACCATGCGTCGAGCTAAGATTGTCTGCACTATTGGACCTGCCACTGAATCTCCTGAGCAGCTCCAAGCGCTGGTGGACGCCGGCATGGATGTCGCGCGTATCAACCGGTCGCATGGAAAGGCTGAGGAACATGCGGCCGTCATTTCGCGTGTGCGAAAGGCGTCTGCGACGTCCGGCCGCGCGATTGCGGTTCTCGTTGATCTCCAGGGCCCGAAGATCCGTTTGGAAACCTTCCAGGACGGCCCCCAGGAGCTGCACATCGGTGATACCTTCACCATCACGACCCGCGACGTTCCCGGCACGAAGGAACTCGTTGGTACCACCTTCAAAGGGTCTGCCCGGCGACTGTGCCCCCGGAGACCGCCTGCTGATTGACGACGGCAACGTCGCGGTCCGTGTCCTCGAGGTTACCGATACCGACGTCGTGACACGCGTCGAGGTGCCCGGCATGGTGTCGGATCATAAGGGCCTGAACTTGCCCGGCGTTGCTGTGTCCGTGCCTGCCCTGTCCGAGAAGGACAAGGAAGATCTGCGTTGGGGCATCGAGCAGGATGCCGACTTCATCGCTCTGTCCTTCGTGCGCTCCGCTGACGACATTAAGGACGTTCACGAGATCATGGACGAGATGGGCAAGCGTATCCCCGTCATCGCCAAGATCGAGAAGCCCCAGGCCGTCGAGGCGCTGGAAGAGATTATCGAGGCCTTCGACGGCATCATGGTCGCCCGCGGCGATCTGGGTGTCGAAATGCCTCTTGAGGCCGTGCCGCTGGTGCAGAAGCGCGCGATCGAGCTGGCTCGTATTGCCGCTAAGCCCGTCATCGTTGCGACGCAGGTCATGGATTCCATGATCAAGAACCCGCGCCCGACGCGCGCCGAGGCCTCCGACTGCGCCAACGCAATTCTCGACGGTGCCGATGCAGTCATGCTGTCCGGTGAGACCTCGGTGGGTGCGTTCCCCATCGAGACCGTTCGCACGATGGCCGCGATCATCGAGTCCACCGAGGAAAACGGCGGTGAGCGCATCGCTTCCATCCCCGGCTTCTTTGCTGATCGCGCCGGCGTCATCTGTGAAGCCGCCGCGCGTATCGCGGAGCATATGGATGCCCGCTACCTGGTGACCTTCACCCAGTCGGGTACCTCGGCTCGCATGCTTTCGCGTATGCGTCGCCCGATTCCGATGCTGGCATTTACGCCGCTCGAGTCGACGCGCCGACGCCTGGCTCTGTCGTGGGGCATCCAGACGTACCGCGTTCCCGAGGTGCAGCACACGGATGACATGGTCTGGCAGCTCGACCTGGTCGCGCAGTCCTCGCGCCTGGCCGAGATCGGTGACCAGCTCGTCATCGTCGCCGGTATGCCCCCGGGCATCCCCGGCTCCTCGAACATGCTGCGTATTCACGAGGTGGGAGACGAAGCCGACTACATGATCGGTGGAGCCCGCGAGGCGTGATCCATGCGAACGGAGGGGTGTCGGCCTGGGGTCGACACCCCTCTCATTTGTTACCGAGAACACATGTTGATTCGCATAGACAAAGTGGCATCGGTGGAATAAAGTTCTCGGATACACGTTGAGGCGTGTAGCGCCGTTCCAACGACGGAGCGGTGAATACAGCAGATTGCTGCGGGTGCGTTTCTTGGAATGCCCGTGCGAACAAAGCACGTTTCCGCGCGCCCACAATGGAAGATGGAGGAAAAATGAATACGAACATCCGGACCGTGTCGGTCCACGACACGCTGTTTGGTCGCGTGGCCAACAACCTGGAAGTCGCCCAGCTCTCGCGAGCCGTTGAGCCGTGGTTTGCTGACTTCCACGACACGAGGGTCAAGCAGGCGATTGCGGATCTCGACGAGCCGACCCTCAGGGGAGCGGCAGCGGAGTACCTCGGCCTCGAGCTGATCGTGGTTGCCTAAAAGATACGGTGAGGGGCCGACAAGCGTTGCTTGTCGGCCCCTGTTCGTCTGCGAAAACTGCGCGTATCAATCCCTGTTCCAGCGTCGCGCTGGTACCTGTTTGCCGGTAGGATAGATCACGTACTCCAATGGCGGTACCCCGAGTGGGATTCGAACCCACAACAAGCCGGGTTTGAGCCGACCGCCTCTGCCAGTTGGGCTATCGGGGCTTTCGCGTCTGCGGGATCCACAATAGAACAGCTGAGCACACCAATCAAACTGAGGGATATGACAATGAGTGAAGAGCAGGCTGAACCGCGTCGCGTCCTCGTGGCCGAGGATGAGGGGTTGATTCGTCTCGATATCGTTGAGACGCTGACCCAGGCGGGGTTCGAAGTCGTCGGCGAAGCAGCCGACGGTGAAGAGGCTGTCGAGCTGGCACTGGAGCTCGAACCTGACCTTTGTGTGATGGACGTCAAAATGCCGAAGATGGACGGCATCACGGCTGCCGAGAAGATTCTGCAGGAGCTGTCGTGCGCGGTCGTCATGCTGACGGCGTTCTCCCAGACGGAGCTTGTTGAGCGCGCTCGTGACGCCGGCGCGATGGCATACGTCGTCAAGCCCTTCAGCCCCTCCGACCTGATCCCCGCCGTTGAGATCGCGCTGTCGCGTCACGCGGAGATCGAGTCCCTGGAGGACCAGATCGCCGACCTGACGGATCGCTTCGAGACCCGCAAGCGCGTGGATCGCGCGAAGGGCCTGCTCATGAAGAACATGGGGATGAGCGAGCCAGAGGCGTTCCGCTGGATTCAGAAGACGTCGATGGATCGTCGCCTGTCCATGCGCGAGGTTGCCGACGCGGTCATCAACCAGGTCGATGACTGATTACTGGCTGAGATGAGGCGGGGAGAGTCTACGCGACTCTCCCCGCCTTCGTCGTCTCGTCACGACGCGACATTAGTCGTGCGTGGAGCGCACCAGGATGCGGTTGGCGACGCGCGCGATAGAGATCAGGCGGTCGGCTTCGTCGCGGATCTCCACGGTGTGAACGGTGGAGGAACGGCCCAGGTGCACGGCCGTGGCCGTGGCCGTGATCATGCCCTCGCGTCCAGCCGCGATGTGCGAGGCGTTGAGTTCAGTGCCCACCGCGTAGGCCTGCTTGCCGGGGTGGGTTTCGCGCGCGTGGATCTGCGCGGCGAAGGATGCAGCGGTCTCGGCGAGCGCTGCAGAAGCTCCGCCGTGCAGAATGCCGGCGCTCTGCCGGTTGCCATCGATGGGCATGGAGATGACGGTGCGCGCTGCGGAGTGCTCGAGTACCTCCATGCCGGTGGCCTCCATGAGGGTGCCGGGCCAGTGGGCCCCCACCCATCCGCCCCGGGCGAGGGGGTCGGGCGTGGAGGAGTGGGAGCGTTTCGTCTGGTGATCGTGTGTCATGGCATCTAGGGTGGCATGTGTGAGTGACACTGTGCTGATTATTGATGGCCATTCGATGGCGTTCCGTGCGTTCTACGCGCTGCCGCCGGACAACTTTGTGACGGCGACGGGCCAGCACACGAACGCTGTTTACGGCTTCGTGTCAATGCTGACGCGCCTCTTGGAGACGGAGCGACCAACGCACGTGGCCGTTGCCTTCGATGTGTCGAGGCACTCATTTAGGACCGAGGAGTACCCGGACTATAAGGGGACGCGCGACGCGACCCCCGAAGAGTTTAAGGGGCAGGTGGAGCTGATCCGTGAGGTCCTGGACGCGATGGGTATTGTGTCGCTCTCGCGCGAAGGGTTTGAGGCTGACGACATCCTGGCGACCCTGGCCTACCGCGCTGGTCACGAGGGCGCGACCGTCCTTGTTGTGTCTGGGTGACCGCGACTCGTTCCAGACGGTGACGGAGAACGTGACGGTCCTCTACCCAGGCACGGGTCCCGGCGATCTGCGCCGTATGACTCCCGAGGCCGTGGAAGCAAAGTACGGGGTGCCTCCCCACCGCTACCCGGAGATCGCCGCCATCGTGGGCGAGACCTCAGACAATCTGCCGGGTGTTCCCGGCGTCGGCCCCAAGACCGCCGCCCAGTGGATCAACAAGTACGACGGCCTGGATAACCTCTTGGCCCGCGCGGATGAGATCGGCGGCAAGCGCGGCGCTGCGCTGCGCGAGCACATGGACGACGTCGTGCGCAACCGGCGTCTCAACCGCCTCCTGACCGACATGGACCTGGAGGTTGGCCCCGCAGACTTGGCGCGCCGAGCGACCGATGTGGCTGCCATTGACCGTCTCTTCGACTCCCTCGAGTTCGGACGCCTGCGCGTCAAGGTCCACGAGGTGTCCGGCATTGGCGTTGGGGAGAACGTAACCGTCGAGGCCGTGGACGCTACTGCTTCCGAGGCGCGGGTCGAGGTGCGTCTGGCCGATGCCTCGTGCGACATCGCGGCCTGGGCAAACGCGCACCCGGTCCTTGCTCTCCTGGTCGAGGGGGATATGCGCCCGACGCGCGGCGAGGCCACCCGGATCATCCTGGCGGGAGCCGACGATGCACTCGTGATTGACCCCGCAGAGCTGAGTCCCGCGCAGGAGGGAGCCCTGGCCGAAGTCCTCGCCCAGGCCTCGTCACTGATCACCCACGACGCGAAGGGAGCACGCCACGCCCTGGCTGCACGCGGCTGGACGCTCGGTGACGTCGCCTTCGACACGATGCTCGCGGCGTACCTGGCCCACCCGGATCAACGCTCGCACAAGCTCGAGGACGTGCTCTCCCGCCTGCTCGGCGTCACCATCGAGGAGGAAGCCGCGGATTCCGACGCCCTCTTTCGACCTGGGCGAGATTGGTGCGGGACCCAGCGCCGCCCAGGTGCGTGCGGGGCGCCTGGCCGCAGCGCTCCACCCGCTCACCGACAAGCTGCGTCGGGCGCTGGATGAGAGCGGCGAAACCGCGCTCCTTACCGACATGGAGATGCCGCTGTCGCGCCTCCTCGCCCAGATGGAAACCACGGGCATCGCCGCGGACACGCGTGTCCTCGACGACCTGTCCGCCGAACTCGGAGCCGACGTTGACGCCGCCCGTCAGGGAGCCTGGAGCGCCGCCGGACGCGAGGTGAACCTCTCCAGCCCCAAGCAGCTCCAGGAAATCCTTTTCGACCACTTCGGCCTGCCCAAGACCAAGAAAACGAAAACCGGCTACACGACGAACGCCGACGCCCTGGCGGACCTGTGGGCCAAGACCGAGGCGAGCGGGGGAGCGGGGCACGACTTCCTCGGCTTCCTGCTCACCCACCGCGACCGCATCAAGCTCAAGCAGATGGTGGACTCCCTGTCCGCCACAGTCGCCTCCGATGGGCGCATTCACTCGACCTTCTCCCAGGTAGCCGCAGCCACGGGACGCCTAGCCTCTTCCGACCCGAACCTGCAGAACATTCCCGCGCGCAGTGCCGACGGCATGCGCATTCGCGGTGCCTTCGTTCCCGGAGTAGGCTTCGAATCCCTCATGAGCGCCGACTACTCGCAGATCGAAATGCGCCTCATGGCCCACCTGTCCGGCGACGAGGCACTCATCGAGGCCTTCAACTCCGGCGAAGACCTGCACCGGACCATGGCATCGATGGTCTTTGGGACGCCCGTCGCCGAGGTCAGCGGCGAGGAACGCTCGCGTATCAAGGCCACCTCCTACGGCCTCGCCTACGGCCTGTCCTCCTACGGCCTGGCCGCACAGCTCGGCATCCCTGTGCCCGAGGCCGCCGCCCTGCGCGACCGTTACTTCGAGCGCTTCGGCAAGGTCCGCGACTACCTCGAAGGACTCGTCGCCCAGGCTCGCGCCGACGGCTACACGCAGACCATGTTCGGTCGCCGACGCTACCTGCCCGACCTGCGATCCTCCAACCGCCAGCGCCGAGAGATGGCTGAACGCGCCGCCCTCAACGCGCCGATCCAAGGCAGTGCCGCCGACATCGTCAAGATCGCCATGATGGATGTCGCCACCGCCCTGTCCGAGGCCGACCTGACCTCGCGCCTCCTCGTGCAGATCCACGACGAACTCCTCCTCGAGATCGCACCCGGTGAAGAGGAGACTGTCGAGGCCCTCGTTCGAGAGAAGATGGCGTCGCCTGTCATGCTCTCCGTGCCCCTGGATGTCGCTGTTGGAATCGGTGCGTCTTGGCAGCTGGCAGCACATTAGGAGCCGGAGGGGCGACGCATACCACGGAAACGAGCGCTACATTCGTCACATTTATGCGTCAAAGGCTGCTAAACTAGATCACGGTGCCTAGGGACAGGTGCATCCGCATCCATCCTGCCGCACTGGAACTGTCCATCTACTATCCAGTCCGTTTCGGAGAAACTACTACATGACCACGAATACGCCGCAGGTCGCTATCAACGACATTGGTTCGGAAGCAGACCTGATCGCAGCCATCGACGAGACCATCAAGTACTTCAACGATGGCGACATCGTCGAGGGCACTGTCGTCAAGGTCGACCACGACGAGGTCCTCCTCGACATCGGCTACAAGACCGAGGGTGTCATCCTCTCTCGTGAGCTGTCCATCAAGCACGACGTCAACCCCGACGACGTCGTCGCCGTGGGCGACCAGATCGAGGCCCTCGTCCTCCAGAAGGAAGACAAGGAAGGCCGCCTCCTCCTGTCGAAGAAGCGCGCTCAGTACGAGCGTGCGTGGGGCAAGATCGAAAAGATCAAGGAAGAGGACGGCGTCGTTACCGGTACCGTCATCGAGGTCGTCAAGGGCGGCCTGATCCTCGACATCGGCCTGCGTGGCTTCCTGCCCGCCTCCCTCGTCGAGATGCGTCGCGTCCGCGACCTCGCCCCCTACATCGGTCGCGAGATCGAAGCGAAGATCATCGAACTCGACAAGAACCGCAACAACGTGGTCCTGTCCCGCCGCGCATGGCTCGAGCAGACCCAGTCCGAGGTCCGCACGAACTTCCTGCACACCCTGCAGAAGGGCCAGGTGCGCTCCGGCGTCGTTTCCTCCATCGTCAACTTCGGCGCGTTCGTCGATCTCGGTGGCGTCGACGGCCTGGTTCACGTCTCCGAGCTGTCCTGGAAGCACATCGACCACCCGTCCGAGGTCGTCGAGGTTGGCCAGGAAGTCACCGTCGAGGTTCTCGACGTCGACATGGATCGCGAGCGCGTCTCCCTGTCCCTCAAGGCCACCCAGGAAGATCCGTGGCAGGCCTTCGCCCGCACCCACGCCATCGGCCAGGTTGTGCCCGGCAAGGTCACCAAGCTCGTCCCCTTCGGCGCGTTCGTCCGCGTCGAGGACGGCATCGAGGGCCTCGTCCACATCTCCGAGCTGGCTCAGCGTCACGTCGAGCTGCCGGACCAGGTCGTCAAGGTCGGCGAAGAGGTCTTCGTCAAGGTCATCGACATCGACCTCGAGCGTCGCCGCATCTCCCTGTCCCTCAAGCAGGCCAACGAGGGCGTGGACCCGAACTCCGAAGAGTTCGATCCCTCGCTCTACGGCATGGCCGCCGAGTACGACGAGAACGGCAACTACAAGTACCCCGAGGGCTTCGATCCCGAGACCCAGGAGTGGATGGAAGGCTTCGACGCTCAGCGCGAGGCTTGGGAAGCCCAGTACGCCGAGGCTCAGGCCCGCTGGGAGGCCCACAAGGCTCAGGTCCGCAAGGCTCTCGAAGAGGACGCCGACGCGGCTCCCTCCATCGAGGAGCAGGCCTCCTACTCGACCCCGGTCGACAACGAGGGCACCCTTGCGTCCGACGAGGCCCTGGCCGCGCTGCGTGAGAAGCTGACGAACAACTGAATCAGTCTTTCTGACTGAGCTTCAACTCGTCAGTTCACGCGAGTGAACGCATGAGTGGTGGCCCCCAGGTTTTCCTGGGGGCCACCACTTTTTGACTGATTGCGACGCCGCCAGATCTCCGGCCTCCGCGAGGAGCACCTGTTGGTATCGGCCTGCTTGGTATGCCCGTGGGCGGCGGCCCGCCCGCTCGCCGTCCGCGCTGCGAGCTTCGCTCGGCGCGTCGTCTCGAAGCCCGGCCAGGCCCCGCCGCCGCCCACGGACATCGCAGCCATGCCCCGCAGGCTTCGCGGTGTCCTCCGATCGGGTGGCGCTGATCCTGTTTCGGTTAGACTCAGCCGCTGCCCACGGGCACCGCAGCCCGGCCCCGCAGGCCTCGCAGCGGCCTCCGATCGGGCGGTCTGATGAGCAAAAGCCCGGCCCCGCCACAGCCTACGAACAGCGGAATACGAGAGGTTCCGACACAGTTCGTGTGGTGCCGCGCCCAGTGGCGAAGACAACTGAACCCCGCACAGAAACGAATCCGCACGGGGCCTTTGCTGTTGGCGCTCAGGAGGCAGCGCGTTTCATCGCTACTAGGTCGGCGCACGTGCCGATCAACGCCGCGACAACGGTGGGGAGGATCCAACCAAGCTGGTTGGCCTGGAGCGGACTCCACGTAAGCGCGGAGTTGATTTGGTCGGTGGCGACGCCCACCTGCGCGAGCGTCGTTGCGGCCGACCACGCGGCGGCCATCCAGGTGCCCAGGCGGAAGGTCCACGTCGCGGGGGTCGCCAGGCGGAAGGGATGGGTCGTGATCGTAATGAAGACGACTGTGATAGCGATCGGGTAGAGGAAGGTGATGATCGGTACCGCGATCGTGAGCACCGAGGACAGTCCCGCGGATGCCAGCACGAAGGAGATGAGCGTGAAAAGGATTATCCATGTGCGGTACGGGATCGCGGGCAGCAGACGGTTAAAGAACTCCGAGGTCGCGGCGATGAGGCCCACCGCCGTTGTCATACATGCGGTCAGCACGATCAGACCGAAAACGATCTGCCCCGGACGCCCCATCGTCGACTGCGCGGCGTCGGCCAGGAGGCTGGCACCATCCGTGTAAGACTGTGCGTTCGGGATGACATGCCCGATGAGGCCCAGGCCGACGTAGACGACGCCCAGGAGCGCACCCGCAATGACCGCCGCGATCGAGGTCCGATGCACGACCTTCGCACCGATGCCACCGCCCGTATGCCCGAGCGAAGTCACGACGATGATGCCGAAGGCCAGGGCTGCGATGGAGTCCATCGTCATGTAGCCCTCAAGTAGACCGGCGGCCAGCGGGTTGTGAACGTACTCGCCGGTGGGCGCGTCGTGCGAGGCCGGCAGCGACGCCAGGCAGAGGAATACCAGCAGAACGAGCAGGCCAAGGAGGATCGGTGTCAGGACCTTCCCGAGGCTGTCGATAATGTTCGTCGGGTTCCAACACAGGTAAAAGGCGATCCCAAAAAAGATCAGGTTGAAGATGACCGAGGCGAGCACCGACTTCGTGCCGATGACGGGCGCGACAGCCGTCGAGAAGGAGACGGCACCCGTTCGCGGGAGGGCGTAGAAGGCGCCGATGGACAGGTAGACCAGGACCGAGAAAACGAACCCGAAGGGCTTTCCGGCGCGGCTGACAAGGTCGCGGATATCGGTGCCGGATAGGGCGATCGTGATGATCGAGATGACGGGCAGAGCGACGCCGCCGATCAGGAAACCGATCATCGCGGGGGTCAAGTTGGTGCCGGCCGACGCGCCCATGATCGGCGGGAAAATAAGGTTACCGGCACCAAAAAACATGGAGAAAAGAGTCAGGGAGGTCGCGATGAGGACCGCGGTACTCGAACGCTGGTCGGAATCGTCGTTGACTGTCTGCGTCACTGCTACTCACTGTGTTGTGTGGGGGCTTTAACAGCACCAATTCTTGCACGAGGGCACATATACGCAACCGCAGCCGCGATACCCTGAGGATGTGACCGCTTCGTTTTCTTGTGGAGGATGCTCTGCGACGCTGCTCCGCCCGCTGCACCAACACCGCAGTGGGGGACCCTGCACGCGTGGTCGCGGTGAGTGGCGGAATCGGCTCGGGCAAGTCCTCAGTGACCGCTTCCTTCAAGTCTCTGGGTGCACTGGTCGCCGATGCCGACGTCATTGCCCGTGAGATTCTCGAACCCGGTCGGCCCGCGCTCGCGCAGGTGGCCGCACGATTCGGAGATGATCTGATCCGTGAGGACGGGACCCTCGACCGGGCGGGCCTCGCGCGTCGTGTCTTCGCCGGTGAGGGTGCCGACGAGCGCGTCGCTGCTCTCAACGCGATCACCCACCCGGCCATCGAGCGTCGTGCTTGGGAGATCCTGAACGCTGCTCCCGCGGGGTCGCTTGCCGTCTACGACATTCCGCTCCTCGTTGAGGGCGACTACGCTGACCGTTTTGACGCCGTCGTCATCGTCGATGCCCCCGTCGAGGAGCGTGTCGCACGCCTGGAGGGCAGGGGAGTGGCCCCCGAGGACGCGCGCGCCCGGATCCGCGCCCAGGCCTCGTCCGATCAAAGGCGAGCGATCGCGCACGTGTGGATCGATAACTGCGGAAGCGCGGACGATCTGGCGCAGGTGTGCACGCAGGTGTGGGAGCGTTGGCTGACCTCAGACCTCTAGGGGCCATCGACGAGGCCGAGGCGGGCTTTCGCTGGCCGCGCACCCGTGGCGGGTCCTCCGCGCGATGCCAGGGCGCGGGCGGTAGCGTAGGGGAGTGAGCGAAACACCCGTCATCCGCCAAGACAAGCCTTTCGAGGTCATCTCCCCCTACACGCCGTCGGGTGACCAGCCCAAGGCGATCCGTGAGCTGGCTGCGCGCATCCGCGATGGCGAGCAGGACGTCGTCCTCATGGGTGCGACGGGTACGGGCAAGAGCGCGACCACCGCCTGGCTCATTGAGGAGCTGCAACGTCCCGCGCTGGTCCTGGAACCCAACAAGACGCTCGCCGCGCAGCTTGCGGCCGAGTTCCGCGAGCTGCTGCCGGGCAACGCCGTCGAGTACTTTGTCTCCTACTACGACTACTACCAGCCCGAAGCCTACGTCCCCCAGACGGACACCTTCATCGAGAAGGATTCCTCGATCAACGATGAGGTCGAGCGGCTGCGCCACAGCGCTACCAACTCGCTGCTCACGCGGCGCGACACGGTCGTCGTCTCCTCCGTGTCCTGCATCTACGGCCTCGGCACCCCCGAGGAATACGTGGCGCGCATGATCGAACTCGAGCGCGGCATGATCATCGACCGCGACGCACTGCTGCGCCGCTTCGTCGCCATGCAGTACGTGCGCAACGACATGGCCTTCACACGCGGCACCTTCCGCGTGCGTGGCGACACGATTGAGATCATCCCGGTGTACGAGGAACTCGCGATCCGCATCGAGATGTTTGGCGACGAGATCGACTCCCTGGCGGTCCTGCACCCCCTCACCGGCGACGTGATCGACCAGGTCGACCACACCTACCTGTTCCCGGCCTCGCACTACGTGGCCGGCGAGGAACGCATGAAGAAGGCGATTGCCTCCATCGAGGGACGAGCTCGATGATCGGCTTGCGTGGTTCCGAAGCCAGAACAAACTCCTCGAGGAGCAGCGCCTGCGCATGCGCACGACCTTCGACCTGGAGATGCTCAAGGAAATCGGGTCGTGCTCGGGCGTGGAAAACTATTCGCGCCACATCGACGGGCGCGGTCCCGGCACCCCTCCGCACACGCTGTTGGACTACTTCCCGGACGACTTCCTGCTCATCATCGACGAGTCCCACGTGACCGTCCCACAGATCGGCGCGATGTTCGAAGGCGATATGTCGCGTAAGCGCACCCTCGTCGACTACGGATTCCGCCTGCCCTCCGCGATGGACAACCGTCCGCTCAAGTGGGACGAGTTCGCCCAGCGCATCGGCCAGACCGTGTACCTCTCCGCGACCCCCGGCCCCTACGAGCTCGAGCGCTCGGACGGCGTGGTCGAGCAGATTATTCGGCCAACGGGTCTCGTCGATCCGCTCGTCGTTGTCAAGCCCACCGAGGGACAGATCGATGACCTCCTCGAACAGGTGCGGTTGCGCGTCGAACGTGACGAGCGCGTCCTCGTCACCACCCTCACCAAGAAGATGGCCGAGGAACTGACCACCTACCTGGCCGAGCGCGGCGTCAAGGTCGAATACCTGCACTCCGACGTCGACACGCTGCGCCGCGTCGAGCTGCTGCGCGAGCTGCGCCTGGGTACCTTCGACGTGCTTGTCGGCATCAACCTGCTGCGCGAGGGCTTGGACCTGCCCGAGGTCTCCCTCGTGTCCATCCTCGACGCAGACAAGGAAGGCTTCCTGCGCTCCACCCGCTCGCTCATCCAGACCATTGGCCGCGCCGCCCGAAACGTGTCCGGCGAGGTCCACATGTACGCCGACAACATGACGGACTCGATGAACGAGGCCATCTCCGAGACCATGCGTCGCCGCGAGATCCAGATCGCCTACAACAAGGAGCACGGCATCGACCCGCAGCCGCTGCGCAAGAAGATCTCCGACGTCACCGATATGCTCGCCCGCGAACAGGTCGACACTCAGACCCTGCTCGAGGGCGGGTACCGCAAGGAGAAGAGCGCACGCGACCGCAGTGCCGCTGCGAAGGCACCCGCCGTCTCGAATCCTGGTCAGCGCGCGGAGGCAGAACTCGCCGAACTCATCGAAGAACTCTCCGCCCAGATGATGACCGCCGCTCAGCACCTCCAGTTCGAGGTTGCCGCGCGCCTGCGCGACGAAATCGAGGACCTCAAGAAGGAACTGCGCGCCATGAAGCGCGCCCACTGACGCCCGCCGACCACCTGCTTCGCGCTGAGGAACGAGGCAGCCACTGCCTCGTTCCTCAGAAATCGCGGCGCTAAGCGACCGATGCCACTGCTCGGGCGTGGACGCGCGCGCAGCCGCCCCACTAAACTAGACGGCGTTAGCGGAGGGGAGTACTCCCACAAACAGTGGCGTCGTCATCACGACGGCCCCGCCCACGCGGCGAGGCCTCCGGCGCCACCGGCCAGGGATTCCTGGCGGGAGGAGACCTCCGGTACCCGACTCGTACCGGAGGCCCCACGTATGCACGTGCACGCGCTCGCCTGGATCGTCCTGGCTGGCATTATCCTGACCATGATCGCCGTCGATATCGTCGGTCACGTTCGCACACCCCACGAACCCACTCTCAAGGAAGCCACCTGGTGGTCGGTCGCCTACATCGCGATCGCCCTCCTTTTTGGCGGCATCGTCTGGGCTGTGTGGGGACCGCAGTACGGTCAGGAATACCTGGGCGGCTATATCACCGAAAAAGCGCTCAGCATCGACAACCTGTTCGTCTTCGTCATCATCCTCTCGAGCTTCCGCGTGCCCCGCAAGGATCAGCAGGAAGTCCTGCTGGCGGGTATCGTGATCGCGCTGATCCTGCGCCTCATCTTCATTCTCGCGGGCGCAGCCCTCATTGAAAACTTCTCGTGGGTGTTCTACATCTTCGGAGCCTGGCTGCTGTGGACCGCCGTCAACCAGGTCCGCGAGGGCGTAGGCGAGGAGGAGGAAGACGAATACCGCCCGCCGTCAATCGTGCGGTGGGTGTCTAAGATCGTGCCCGTCACCGACGGCTTCGTCGGCTCGCGCATGCTCTACCGCCACGGCGGCCGCACCTACGTCACCCCGATGTTCCTGTGCGTCATCGCGGTGGGCACAGCCGACGTCATGTTCGCCGTCGACTCGATCCCCGCGATCTACTCGCTCACCAATGAGGCGTACCTGGTGTTTGCCGCCAACGCGTTCTCCTTGCTCGGCTTGCGTCAGCTCTACTTCCTCATCGATGGTCTGCTTGACCGCATCATTTTCTTGCACTACGGACTCGCAGCGATCCTCGGCTTCATCGGCTTCAAGCTGATCAACCACGCGCTGCACACGAACGAGCTGCCCTTCATCAACGGCGGGCAACCCATTGTTGCGGTTCCTGAGCCGAACATCGCCTTCTCGCTCGGCTTCATCGTGGTTACCATTCTCATCACGGTCGCTGCCTCCCTGGCGGTGTCACGCTCCCGGCGTGGAGGCGAGGATAGCGCGGCGTAAGGGCGCTATGATGCCGCGGTCAAATAGTTAAGGGGTATTCATGGTTATTCACCCGTGGGCGTGGGGAATCCTCGCTCTTGTGGCCATCGGCCTGGTCGTGATCGATTTCCTCGGTCATGCGCGCAACCCGCACCCGCCCACAGCGGTCGAGGCCGCTCGATGGACCCTGTTCTACGTCGGACTCGCCGGGCTTTTCGGCGTCGGCATCTGGCTGACAAACGGGTGGCTCTACGCTCAGGAGTTCTACGCGGGATGGGCCATGGAGTGGTCCCTGTCCGTCGACAACCTCTTCGTGTTCATCCTGATTCTCAAGGCGTTCCGCGTTCCTCGAGAAAATCAGCAGAAGGCCTTGCTCCTCGGCATTATCATCGCCCTGCTCCTGCGTCTCGTGTTCATCCTCCTCGGAGCCGCGCTGGTGTCGCGTTTCTCGTGGGTATTCTTCATCTTCGGACTCTGGCTGCTGTGGACCGCGTTCAGCCAGGTTTGCGAGACAGCGCGGGGGAGCGACGAAGACGAGGAATACCACGAGAGTGGTTTTATCCGCGCGGTTCGGCGTGTTCTCCCGATCACCGACGGCTTCATTGGCAACCGCATGCTCTTCCGCCACGGCGGGCGCACCTACATCACGCCGATGCTCGTCGTTGTCCTGGCCCTCGGCTCGGCGGACCTGATGTTTGCGTTTGACTCGATTCCCGCGATTTTCGGTATCACGCAGCAGGCATTCCTGGTCTTTGCCTGCAACGTGTTTGCGCTGATGGGTTTGCGCCAGCTGTTCTTCTTAGTGGATGCTCTTCTCAGCAAGCTCGTGTACCTGGGCTACGGCCTCGGCGTGATTTTGAGTTTTATCGGCGTCAAGCTGATTCTTGAGGCGTTGCACGCGAACACTCTGCCGTTTATCAACGGGGGATCGGGCGTGGAGTGGGCACCGGAGATTTCCGTATCGGTATCGCTGGGCGTCATCGTCGTGACGTTGGCGGTCACTGTTGTCGCGTCGCTGATTCGTAGCGCGATGGATGAGGGGGATGCCCATGGTAACTGAGGTGGCGAGCGCGGACGAGCGCGGTCTGAGCACCGACGAGGTGTTCGAGCGCATGTCGCGCGGCGCGGTGAACCGCGTCAAGGACCGTACGTCGCGGTCGGTGGCATCCATCGTCCGCGAGAACGTGTTCACGCTCTTCAACGCGATCATCGTGGGTGCGTCGATCATCGTCCTGTTGTTCGGCGACCTGCGCGACGGCATCTTCGGCGGTGTCATGGTCATTAATGCGGTCATCGGTATCATGTCGGAGTTGCGCGCCAAGCGCACCCTGGATTCGCTTGCAATCGTGGATGCACCGCAAGCCTCCGTCCTGCGTAACGGCGAGGTGTCGGTCATCCCTGCTCGCGACGTCGTGCTCGATGACGTCATCGAGCTGGCGCTCGGCGACCAGGTGAGCGTGGACGGTACGGTGCTGGCCTCGGCAGGCCTCGAGATCGATGAGTCGCTGCTGACGGGCGAGTCGCGCCCGGTCAAGAAGAAGGAGGGCGATCAGCTCCTGGCTGGCACGAGCGTCGTTGCCGGATCGGGACGCATGATCGCCACGGCGGTGGGCGAGCGCGTCTACGCGCAGGGCCTGTCCGAGCAGGCGCGTGCCTTCACTCGTACGATCTCCGAGATCCAGGTGTCGATTAATCGCGTCCTGCAGGTTGTCTCGGTCATGCTGCTGCCGATTGTTGCCTTGACGTTCTATTCGCAGAATCGCATCGCGGGCGGCTTAGGCGGGGACTGGCGAGAGGCCTTGGTCCTGTCGGTTGCCTCGGTCATCGGCATGATTCCCCAGGGCCTCGTCCTCCTGACTTCGATGAACTTCGCGATTGGGTCGGCGACGCTGGCCCGGCGCGGGGTCCTCGTGCAGGAACTTCCGGCCGTCGAGGTGCTCGCCCGCGTCGACTGCCTGTGCCTGGACAAGACGGGCACGCTCACCACCGGCGGCATCCGCGTGCGCCAGATCGACGTGATCTCGGGCGACGAGGCACTCATTCGCCGTGCGCTCGCGACTGCGTCGAGTGATCGCACGAACGCGACCGCGCAGGCCATCTGGTCTTTCCTCGACGAGGATGCACTGGCGGGCGCTCAGGCACGCGCGCAGTGGAGCGTTCCCTTCTCGTCGGCGCGTAAGTGGAGCGCGTGGGGCACGGACTGCGAGTCCTGGATCCTGGGTGCCCCCGAGATCGTCATCGACGAGGCCGTGGCTGGAAACGCAGCTCTGCTGGAGCGGGTGGGTGGCTTCGCGAGTAGCGGAGCCCGCGTCGTCGCGCTCGTCCGCGCGGATTCGGCTGTCGTGGACGATGAGCTGCCGGAGGCCCGCGAGGTAGCCGCGATTGTGGTCCTGGAGGAGGATCTGCGCGAAGACGCGGCCGAGACGCTCGACTACTTCCGTTCTCAGGGCGTGCACGTGCGCGTCATTTCGGGCGACAACCCGACAACGGTTGGCGCGTTGGCCGCCCAGGCTGGACTGACGGCGCCCGACGGCATGCCCGCCCGCCTCATGGACGCACGCGACCTGCCCGAGGACCTGTCCTCCGAGGCATTCATCGACGCAATTGAGAAGCATGATGTCTTCGGGCGCGTGACGCCCGAGCAGAAGCGTGCGATGGTCGGTGCTCTGCAGGCCCGCGAGCACTGCGTTGCGATGACGGGCGATGGCGTGAACGACGCCCTCGCGCTCAAGGATGCCGACCTCGGTATCGCAATGGGCAACGGCACGCAGGCCACGAAGGCGGTTGCGCAGATCGTCCTCGTTGACTCAAAGTTCTCTGTTCTGCCGGGCGTTTTGTCGGAGGGCCGCCGCATCATCGCGAACATGGAGCGCGTCTCCTCGCTGTTCCTGGCCAAGACCACCTACGCGGCTGTCCTCGTGATCGTGACCGCACTGGTCGGCTGGCGCTACCCGTTCCTGCCGCGCCAGTTCAGCTACATCGACTCCCTGACGATCGGCATCCCGGCGTTCTTCCTGGCGCTGTGGCCCAACCCGCGTCGCTACGTGCCGGGATTCCTCAAGCGCACGCTGTCCCTGGCGATGCCGACGGGCGTCATCCTGGCGGCTGCCGCGCTGACCGCTTTCGGCATTGCCGACGGACCGCAGGACCGCGAGTCGACGGCGGCGATCCTCTCCCTGATGCTTGGCGCGATCTGGCTGCTGGTCATTACGTCGCGACCGCTGTCCCTGTGGAAGTGGGTTCTGCTCGTGGCCGTCACGTCCGCAACCGTCGGCGGCGTGTTGATCCCGCCCGTTCGCCACTTCTTCTCAACCGTGGCACCGACCACGCACGAGTGGTTCCTCATCCTGTGCGTCGGCGCGGGTGCTGCCTTCCTCATCGAAGTCGCTCAGCGCATCTTTTACGCCCGACAATTCGCCCGCTCGCTCGAGCAATAGTCAGGTGGATACGACACGAGGCCGGTGCGGGAAGAACCCGCCCCGGCCTCGTGCGTGGAAGCGACTCAGAACACCCGGATGACGGGATTCCACTCGCGGATGAGACGAGCCTGGATGACCTCGGCGACGTAGAAGGGATCCTGATTGAGGATCTGCTCGACGTCGGCCTGGCTCTCGGCGTTGATGAGAATCAGCGCGCCGGGAACCTCACCAGCGAGGGGGCCGGACGCGACGTTGATTCCCTGTTCGAGCAGGCTGGACAGGAACGCGCGGTGAGTCGGGCGGACTTCGTCCATCGTCTCGGTCATGGAGGGGTTGTAGACGTATTCGACTGCGTAGTATGCCATACGCATAACACTAGCCCTGATCCGCGATTTTGCCTAGGGGACGGATAGGATCAAAGGGTGCATGACAAGCTAATCATCCAGGGTGCCCGCGAACACAACCTCAAGGACGTAAACCTCGAGCTGCCCCGCGACTCCATGATCGTCTTCACCGGCCTGTCCGGATCCGGTAAGTCCTCCCTCGCCTTTTGACACGATTTTCGCCGAGGGACAGCGCCGCTACGTCGAGTCCCTGTCCTCCTACGCGCGTCAGTTCCTCGGCCAGATGGACAAGCCGGATGTTGACTTCATCGAAGGCTTGTCACCCGCCGTCTCCATCGACCAGAAGTCGACGTCACGCAACCCGCGCTCGACGGTCGGCACGATCACGGAGATCCACGACTACCTGCGTCTGCTCTACGCGCGTGCCGGCGTCGCGCACTGCCCCGAGTGCGGGGCGCGCATCCAGGCACAGACACCCCAGCAGATCGTCGACCGCGTGCGCACGATGGACGAGGGCACGCGCTTCCAGGTCCTTTCCCCGGTCGTGCGCGGCCGCAAGGGTGAGTACCAGGATCTCATCGACGAACTGCGCTCCGAGGGCTACACGCGCGCGATCATCGACGGCGAGGCCGTGCGTCTCGAGAACGCCCCCAAGCTGGAGAAGAAACTCAAACACACGATCGAGGTCGTTATCGACCGCCTTGTCGTCCGCGAGGGCATGCGCCAGCGCCTCACCGATTCGGTCGAGACCGCGTTGCGCCTGTCCGATGGCCTCGTCGTCATCGATTGCGTCGACCTGGACGAGAACGACCCGGAGCGCCGCCGCCGTTTCTCCGAGAAGCGCGCCTGCCCCGAATGACCACCCGCTGGCCCTCGACGAGATCGAGCCTCGCACCTTCTCCTTCAACGCGCCCCTACGGTGCGTGCCCGGACTGCGCGGGACTTGGCTTCCGCCAGGAGGTGGACCCCTGAGCTGGTCGTCCCCGACGAGGAACTCTCGCTCGCCGACGGTGCCGTCATCCCCTGGAACTCGAACTTCAAGTACCACAAGAAGCTCCTCGAATCCCTTGTCCAAGGAACTCGGCTTCGCGATGGGCACGCCCTGGAAGAACCTACCCAAGAAGGTCAAGAACGCCGTCCTGTATGGCAAGGACTACGAGGTCACCGTCAAGTTCCGCAACCGCTGGGGCCGCGAGCGCTCTTACACGACGGGCTTCGAGGGCGCGGTCAACTACATTGAGCGTAAGCGCGAGGAGACCGAGTCTGCGGCTGTGTCCGAGAAGCTCGACTCCTACATGCGTGAGATTCCGTGCCCGACGTGCGAGGGCGCGCGCCTGAAGCCGGAGGTCTTGGCAGTGCGTATTGGCGATAAGTCGATCGCCGAGCTGTCCGACATGTCCATCTCGGAGGCACGTGAGTTCCTCGCGACCGTCGAACTCGAGCAGCGTGCGCGCGCTATCGCGGCACCCATCCTCACCGAGATCGAGGCCCGCCTGGCCTTCCTCGTTGACGTGGGCCTGACCTACCTGACGCTCTCTCGCGGTGCGGGCACACTGTCGGGAGGCGAGGCACAGCGTATCCGCCTGGCCACGCAGATCGGCTCCGGCCTCGTCGGTGTCCTCTACGTTCTGGACGAGCCCTCGATCGGCCTGCACCAGCGCGACAACCGCAAGCTCATCGCGACGCTCGAACGCCTGCGCGACCTGGGCAACACGCTCATCGTCGTCGAGCACGACGAGGAGACGATGGAGGCGGCCGACTGGATCGTGGATATCGGTCCCGGCGCGGGTGAGACGGGTGGCTGGGTCGTTCACTCGGGGCCGCTCTCCGAACTGCTGAAGAACCGCAAGTCGCTCACCGGACAGTACCTGTCGGGCAAGCGCCGTATTCTCCTGCCGCCGACGCGACGCCCGGTCGATAAGAAGCGCGTCGTCACGGTCAAGGGTGCGCGCGAAAACAACCTGAAGAACATCGATGTGTCGTTCCCGCTCGGCGTGCTCACTGCCGTCACCGGCGTGTCTGGCTCGGGCAAGTCGACGCTGGTGAATGGCATCCTCTACCGCACACTGGCATCGCGTCTCAACGGCGCGCGCATGGTGCCCGGCCGCCACCGCACGATCACGGGCATCGAACAGCTCGACAAGGTCGTGCACGTGGACCAGAGCCCAATCGGTCGTACGCCGCGCTCGAATCCGGCGACCTACACGGGCGTGTGGGACCAGATCCGCAAGCTTTTTGCCGAAACACAGGAGGCGAAGGTGCGTGGCTACGGTCCGGGACGCTTCTCCTTCAACGTCAAGGGCGGACGCTGCGAGTCCTGTAAGGGCGACGGCACGCTGAAGATCGAGATGAACTTCCTGCCCGACGTGTACGTCCCCTGCGAGGTCTGCCATGGCGCTCGCTACAACCGCGAAACCCTGGAGGTCGAGTACAAGGGCAAGACTGTCGCGGACGTGCTCGACATGCCGATCGCGGAGGCCGCACAGTTCTTCGCGCCGATCTCGCGCATTGCCCGTCACCTCAACACGCTTGTCGAGGTGGGCCTGGGCTACGTGCGCCTCGGACAGAGTGCGACGACCCTGTCGGGCGGCGAAGCTCAGCGCGTCAAGCTTGCTTCCGAGCTGCAGCGGCGCTCGACGGGACGCACGGTCTACGTGCTCGACGAGCCCACGACCGGCCTGCACTCCGAGGACATCCGCAAGCTCCTCCTCGTGCTGCAGTCCCTAGCCGACAAAGGCAACACTGTCATCGTCATCGAGCACAACCTGGACGTCATCAAGAGCGCCGACTGGATCATCGACATGGGGCCCGAGGGCGGCGCGGGCGGCGGCATGGTCGTCGCCGAGGGAACACCCGAACAGGTTGCAACCGTAGAGGAATCATTCACGGGCCAGTACCTGGCGGAGGTCCTCGCGAAGGAGGCCTCGCGCGACGCCGCTGAGTCGTAGGAACCGCTAGGATGAGCCTCATGCTCCCCGCTTACGGTTTGTACGGCTTCGCCTACTACTGGCCCTCCTGGGTTCACCTGCTGGTGATTGCCCTCATGGTCGTGGCCGGCTCTCTCACGCTTAAGGCGCTCGCGGCCCGCTCGGCTGGACGCAGCCGCGTCTACGGCTTGTCTTGCGGGTTTGTCGCTGGCCTGGGCAACCTGAGCCTGTGTGTGCTCGGCCAGGCGGAGGCCCGTCACGTGTGGCAGCTGGGCACGGTCATCGCGATCTATGCGGTCGTCGCTGTATGCGTGATCATGTCGCTGTTTATGCTGTGGAGCGGCGACAGCGATGGCTTCCTGTGGTCTCGCGCCTTCCACACCCTCCTGCTTGTCGGTATTCTCGTCTCGGCCGCTCTGGAGATTACCCGGCGCACGCTGTTCTGGATTCCGCTGCCCGTCATGGGCGTGGCGGTCCTTCTCGCGTTGTTCGGTGCCTTCGTCGTGGGCCGCAACACCGCCGACTAGGGGAGTCCTCGCGCGCGACTCGGCCCCGACCTCGTTCATGGTGACGAGGCCGGGGCCGAGTCGCACAGTGGGTGCTCCCGGGCGGGCGGCCGGGCTACTCCTGGTTCTTCTGGGTCTTTCGCGGCCTCGCCGGACGCGTACAGGGCGTCGACCTCGTCGGCGTAGTCGGCTAGGACGCGTCGGCGCTTGAGCTTGAGGGAGGGCGTCATGTAGCCGTTTTCCACGGTAAAGGCAGCATTGACGATGCGGTACCGGCGGATCGACTCGGCGCGCGACACGGCCTTGTTGGCGCGGGCGATCGCCTTCTCGAGCGAGTCGCGCACCTCGGGCAGGTTCGCCGCCTGTGCCGCGTCCACGACGGGCAGACCGTGAGTGGCCAGCCACTCAGGCAGCATCTCCGTGTCCAGCGCGATGAGCGCGCCGATGTAGGGGCGGTTGTCACCGACGACGATGATGTTCGCGATGAGCGGGTGCGTCGAGAGGGACTCTTCGAGGATCTCGGGGGAGACGTTCTTGCCGCCCGCGGTGACGATGAGTTCTTTCTTGCGTCCCGTGATGCGCAGGTGGCCACGGTCGTCGATGGAGGCGAGATCACCCGTCTTGAACCAGCCGTCGACGAAGGCCTCAGCCGTGGCCTCAGGCAGGTTATGGTATCCCTTCGACACGGAGATGCCGCGCACGAGGAGCTCGCCGTCAGGGGCGATCATCATCTGGTTGCCCGGCCAGGGGAAGCCCACCGAGTCCGGAGGGAAGTCCTGCGGCGTCTCCACGGAGATCGGACCGGTCGTCTCGGACAGGCCGTAGCCCTGCAGGAGGGTGATGCCCAGGCCACGATAGAAGTTCGCCAGGTCGAGAGCCAGGGGAGCGCCACCCGAGATGATTGTGTGCAGGTTCGGGCCGAGGATCGCCCGTACCTTCGACAGAACAAGGGCATCCGCGATGCGACCGCGCAGCTTGAGGGCAGCAGAAGGACCGGGGGAGGGCATTGCCGAGGCATCCGGGATGGGCGTCGTGTCCGGACCGGGTCCGGCGACCGCCGACTCGGGCAGAGGAGAATCCACGTAGGCGGTGGCCTTGGACAGGGCACGCGCCTGCTTGGCGGCCCACGCGAACATACGGCCCTTCATGCCGCCGCCCGCCTTAGCAGCGGCCGCGTTGTAGACCTTCTCCATGACGCGCGGAACGACAAGGAGCATCGTCGGCTTGAACGTCGCGATGTCGTCGACCAGGTTGCGGGTGTCCGGAGAGAACGCGGTGATGCCCTGGCCTGCGAGCAGGCAGTACATGACGAATCGCGCGAGCACGTGGGCGACCGGCAGGAAGAGCAGGGAGCGCGACTTCGGGTCGTTGATGAGGACGGGCAGGAAGTCGTAAGCCTGCAGCATCGGTGAAATAAAGTTCCCGTGCGTGAGGACCACACCCTTGGGCATGCCGGTCGTGCCCCGACGTGTAGATGATCGTCGCCTCGTCGCTGAGCGTCACGGCGTTGGTACGCGCGCGCACCTGTTCGACGCTCACGCCCCGCGCGGCACTCGTCAGGACACGCTCGGCACCCCGATCAAGGGAGAAGACATAGCGGACCCCCTCCGTGCGCACGGACTCCACCAGCTCGGCCTGCTGCGTGGTCGCCGTGATGACGATGCGCACGTCTGCGTCGGCCAGGATGTGCGCGATCTGCTGGGCCGAGTCCGTCTCGTAGATCGGCACGGTGATCGCACCGCAGGACAAGGCAGCCACGTCGATGAGGGCCCACTCGTAGGAGGTGGGAGCCAAAATCGCGAGGTGGTCACCCGGCTCGAGGCCGATGCCGATGAGGCCGCGCGCGATGGAATCCACTTCCGCCAGGAAGCTCTCCATCGTCACCTTGCGCCAGGCACCCACGTTCGAGCGACGCTCGATCGCGAACTGGCCGGGGTGACGCTCCACGCGCTGGTGCAGCATCTTCGGGAGGTTCATATCCTCGGTGGCTTCTCGCGTCGCAATCGACTCCCATGAGCCATCGGCGAGCCTACGTACCGTCATTGCGGTCCTTTCGTGGGGATGAATGTATGCCGCTTGTGTAGGGGATCAGTTCTTTGTGAAGCGAGCGAAAGAAGCCACGCTTCTTCGCAGGCTGCGCGGAGACTGGGCCGCCGTAGAGGGCGTCGACCTCGTAGGCGTAGTCGGCCAGCACCTTGCGGCGGCGCAGCTTCATCGACGGTGTGACGTAGCCGTTTTCAACGGTGAAGGTGGCGTCGATGATGCGGAACTTGCGGATCGATTCGGCGCGGGAGACGGCCTTGTTGGCGCGCTCGACGGCCTTCTCGAGGGACTCGCGGACCGCCGGCAGCTCGGCGGCCTCGGTGGGCGAGCACTGCGGCAGGCCGTGCTTGGCCAGCCAGTCGGGCAGCATGTCGGCGTCGAGGGTGAAGAGGGCGCCGACGAAGGGGCGCTGGTCGCCCACCACGATGACGTTGGCGATGAGGGGATGAGTGGCCAGAGAATCCTCGAGGACCTCGGGGGAGACGTTCTTGCCGCCCGCCGTCACGATGAGTTCCTTCTTGCGGCCCGTGATGGTCAGCTGGCCCTTGCGGTCGATCGAACCCAGGTCACCCGTGTGGAACCACTTGCCGTCGGGCATAACCTCGGCGGTCTGCTCGGGCAGGTGGTAGTAGCCGGGCATGACGGACTGGCCACGCACGAGGATTTCGCCGTCCTTGGCGATCTTGATGAAGTTACCGGGCAGGGGCAGGCCAACGCCGCCGACGGGGTTCTTGCCGATGTGCTGGACGGCGATCGGGCCGGTCGTCTCGCTCAGGCCGTAGCCCTGGATCAGCGTGATGCCCATGCCCGCGTAGAAGTGGGCGAGATCGGTGGCCAGAGGGGCACCGCCGGAGACGATGTAGCGCAGGTTAGGGCCGAGGATCGAGCGGATCTTCTTCAAGACGAGCGCATCGGCGATGCCGTGGCGGATTTTCTTGAAGGGACCTGGGCCAAACGTCTTCTCCGAAGCGAGAGAATAGGCGCGGGCCTGCTTGGCGCTCCACGCGAACATGCGACCCCTTGATGCCGCCGCCCGCCTTGGAGGAGGCCGCGTTGTAAACCTTCTCCAGGACGCGCGGCACGACGAGGAGCACGGAGGGCTTGAAAGCCTTGATATCTGGCAGCAGGTTCTTGATGTTGGGGGAAAAACCGAGCACGCCTTGACCGGAGAGGATGACGTGCATGACAAGGCGGGCGAGCACGTGTGCGACGGGCAGGAAGAGCAGGAGCCGGGTCTCGGGAGAGTCGATGACATCGCCGAGCACCTGGCGCGCACCCTTCACTGGTCGCAATGAAGTTCGCGTGGGTGAGAGCCACGCCCTTGGGGTTCCCGGTCGTGCCGGACGTGTAGATAATGGTCGCGATGTCGGAGGAGGACACGGCGGCACGGCGCTTCTCGACGTCCTTGATGGTCACGTCGGTTGCGGCGCGCGCGATCTTACGAATGGCTCCCTGGTCGAAGGAGTCGACGGCGAGGGTGAACGAGGGGCGGACCGAGCGCACGAGCTCGGCTTGCTGGGTGGTGGCCGTGAAGACGCGGGTCACGTGGGCGTCGGTGAGGATGTGCTCGATCTGGGACGCGGAGTCGGACTCATAGATCGGCACGGTGATCGCGCCGATCGTGAGGAGGGCGAGATCGAGGAGGAGCCATTCGTACGAGGTCGGGGCCAGGATTGCGACCGCGTGACCTGACTTGACGCCGAGGCCAATGAGGCCGCAGGCGGTGTATTCGACCTGGCGCTGGAGCTCGCCTGCAGTGAGGGAACGCGTGGCACCGACGGAGGAGCGCTGCTCAACGACGACCTGATTCGGGAACTTGATGGCCCGATCGGCCAGCATGTCGGGGATGATGTCGTGTTCTCCGACCTTGTAGGCCGGTTTAATCGTGTAGGAGCCGTCGCGCATGCGCTTCATCGTGTCCTCCGGATGTCGGTTCAAAGACTGAACAATAGGTCTAGAGGTGAGTCTATCGGGTAACGAGCGGCCCCTGCGCCAAAAATGGGGCAGGGGCCGCTCAAGTGACGATTAGATCACAGGTCGTAGTACATCTGGTACTCGTAGGGGTGCACGTAGGCGCGCATCGGGGCGACCTCGTTGGTCTCCTTGTAGTCCAGCCAGGTGTCGATGAGATCCTGGGTGAAGACGTCGCCCTCGGTGAGGAACTCGTGGTCCTCGCGCAGCGCGTCCAGGGCGGCCTCGAGCGAGCTGGGTAGCTTTAGCGATGTCCTGGTACTCGGTCGGGGGCAGCTCGTAGAGGTCCTTGTCGATGGGAGCTGCCGGCTCGATGCGGCGCTTGATGCCGTCGATACCCGCCATGAGGCAGGCGGAGAACGCCAGGTAGGGGTTCGCGCTCGGGTCCGGCACGCGGTACTCCACGCGCTTGGCCTTTCGGGGACGTGCCCGTCACGGGGATACGGATGCATGCGGAGCGGTTGCGCGCCGAGTACACGAGGTTGATCGGGGCCTCGAAGCCGGGCACCAGGCGGCGGAAAGGAGTTCACCGACGGGTTCGTGAAGGCAAGCAGCGCGGGGGCGTGCTCCAGCAGGCCGCCGATGAACCAGCGGGCCGTGTCGGACAGGGAGCCGTAGCCACGCTCGTCGTAGAAGAGGGGCTCGCCGTTCTTCCACAGAGACATGTGCGTGTGCATGCCCGAGCCGTTGTCGCCGAACAGGGGCTTAGGCATGAAGGTCGCGGAATGGCCGAACTCGAGGGCCGCGTTCTTGATGACGTACTTGAACTTCATCATGTCGTCGGCCGCGGTCTGCAGAGTCGCGAAACGGTAGTTGATCTCCTGCTGACCGCCCGAGCCGACCTCATGGTGGGCGCGCTCGATCGTCAGGCCGACCTGCTCGAGGAGGCGGCTCATCTCGTCGCGCACGTCCGCGTACTTGTCGGCGGGGGAGACGGGGAAATAGCCGCCCTTGATGGGCACCTTGTAGCCCATGTTGCCGCCCTCTTCTGCGCGACCGGTGTTCCAGTAGGCCTCGGGGGAGTCGACGGAGAAGAACGTGTTGTGCGGGGTGACCTGGTAGCGCACGTCATCGAAGAGGTAGAACTCGGCCTCGGCACCGATGAAGCACTCGTCCGCGATGCCGGTCGAGCGCAGGTAGGCTTCGGCCTTGGCGGCCACCTGGCGCGGATCGCGCGAGAAAGGCTCGTCGGTGAAGGGGTCGACGATCGAGAAGTTGACGACCAGGGTCTTACGATCACGGAACGGGTCGACGAAGGCGGAGGAGATGTCCGGGATGAGCTTCATGTCGGACTCGTGGATGGCGGTGAATCCGCGCACCGAGGAGCCGTCGAACATGAGTCCGTCCGACAAAGCGGCGTCCAGGAATTCGCTCACGGGGATCGTAAAGTGCTGCTGAACACCGGGGACGTCACAGAAGCGCACGTCGACGAGTTCAATGTTCTGCTCGGAGATAAAGTCTGCGACCTCTTGGGTGGAGGTGAACATGAACGTCCTTCTTTGTGGGAGAGATGTACTCAATGGTCAAGAATCGGTCAATTCGTAACCAAGCTCAGTATATGCCTACGGGTGGTGCACGCGTGCCTTGGTTTCATCATTCAAAGGTTTCATGACATAGAGCACGCCCAACGTGGGTGCCGGGCACTCCCAGCCCCGGCCTCGTACCCTGGGATCGTGGCAGATCCTTCGACGTACAGGCCCCGCACGGGGGACATTCCGACCTCGCCGGGCGTCTACCGATTCTCAGATCCGCAGGGCCGCGTCATCTACGTCGGCAAGGCCAAAAACCTGCGCAATCGCCTCACTAACTACTTCCAGGACCTGGCGAATCTGCACCCGCGCACCCAGCAAATGGTGACGACCGCGAGCGCCGTTCAGTGGACCGTCGTGCGTTCCGAGGTGGAGGCCCTGACGCTGGAGTTCACGTGGATTAAGGAATTCAATCCGCGCTTCAACGTCATGTTTAAGGACGACAAGTCCTACCCGTACCTGGCGGTGTCGATGGGGGAGCGTTTCCCCCGCGTGCAGGTGACCCGCGAGCGTAAGCGGGCGGGCTCGCGGTATTTCGGTCCGTACACGCAAGTGTGGGCGATTCGCGAGACGATCGATCAGCTCCTGCGCGTCTTTCCCGATGCGCTCGTGTTCGGCGGGTGTGTTTCAGCGCGCGAAGGCGCAGGGACGGCCCTGTCTGCTCGGCTATATCGACAAGTGTGCGGCCCCGTGCGTGGGTCGCGTGTCGATGGAGGAGCATCGCGCGCTTGCCGAGGGACTGTGTCAGTTCATGGAGGGGCGCACCGGGCCCGTGATTCGCGACCTGGAGGCGCAGATGCGCCAGGCCTCGGCGGAGCTGAATTTCGAGCGTGCGGCGAAGCTGCGTGACGATGTCCTGGCGTTGCGCACGGTGCTGGAGCGTAACGCTGTGGTGCTCGATGACGGGGCGGACGCGGATGCGTTCGCGCTCGTCAGCGACGACCTCGATGCTGCCGTTCATGTTTTTCATGTGCGCGGCGGGCGCATTCGAGGAACGCGCGGCTGGGTCATCGAGCGCGTCGACGGCGCAGACGACGCTGCCCTCATGTCGCGCCTCCTCGAGCAGGTGTATTCGTCTGCGTCACCGGACGAGGCCGGGGCTGGGAAAGGCATGAAGGTGGCGGCCGTGAGCGTGGACGACGTTGCGCACACTCCCACCTCGGCGATTCCACGCGAAGTGCTGGTCTCTGTCGCGCCCGAGGATCAGGAGACGATTGCGAGCTGGCTGGGGCAGACGCGCGGTGCGTCCGTGTCTGTGCACGTGCCCAAGCGCGGTCCGAAGGCTCAACTCATGGAGACGGTCACGGAGAACGCCCGGCAAGCCCTCGCCCTGCATCGCACGAAGCGTGCGGGTGACATTACGGCGCGCTCGAAGGCGCTGGAGCAGCTCGCGGAGAACCTCGACCTGCCCAGCGCGCCCCTGCGCATCGAATGCTACGACGTCTCGCACACGGGCGGAGAAAACCAGGTCGCCTCGATGGTCGTCTTCGAGGATGGTATGCCACGTAAGGACGCCTATCGCACCTACAACATCCGCGGCGAGGACGGCAACGGAACCCCCGACGATACGAGCGCGATGAACGAGGTCCTCACCCGCCGCTTCTCTCGCCTCCTCGCTGAGGAAGCCGGTGTTGATGGGGAAGATGAGGATGGCGTCGCCTACGCCTCTGGCCTGATCGATGCGACGACGGGACGCCCCAAACGCTTCTCCTACCGACCTGACTTGGTCGTTGTGGACGGCGGCCTGCCTCAGGTTAACGCCGCGCGAGCCGCCCTGGACGCGGTGGGCGCGGACGTGCCCGTCGTCGGCCTGGCCAAGCGCCTGGAAGAGGTATGGATCCCAGGCGATGAGTTCCCGCTCATTCTGCCGCGCACCTCGGAGGCTCTCTACCTCCTGCAGTACCTGCGCGACGAGTCACACCGCTTTGCGATCACGAAGCATCGCAAGCGCCGCTCGAAGGCGCAGCGTCGCTCGGTCCTCGATTCCATCCCAGGGCTTGGACCCGCACGTCAGGCCGCACTGCTCAAGCATTTCGGCTCTGTCAAGCGGATCCGGGAGGCTTCCGTCGAACAGATTGCCGAGGTCAAGGGCGTGGGACCCACCCTCGCGGCTACGATCCGCGATAGGCTAGTCGCATCGTCGAGGGAGGACACACCATGACACTGACGCTTCCCCTGCCGTTGCCGGCGCGCGTGCTGCTGCTGGGTTCTGGCGAACTCGGCAAGGAGGTGACGATCGCCCTGCAACGCTACGGGTGCACCGTCATCGCGTGCGACTCCTACGGCAACGCCCCCGCGATGCAGGTCGCGGACCAGTCACGCGTCTTCGACATGAGTGATCCGGCTGCCCTGAGCGCCGTTCTAGACGAGAGTGACGTCGACCTCATTGTCCCCGAGGTGGAGGCCATTGCCACTGACTGCTTGAGCGCCTCGGAGGAACGCGGTGTGCGCGTCGTCCCCAACGCCTTTGCCGTCCAGGCCACGATGGACCGCCAGCGCATCCGCACCCTCGCCGCGTCCCTGCCCGGCGTGCGCACCTCGGCTTTCCGCTTCGCGCACAGCGCAGCTGAGCTGGCCGCCGCACTCGACGAGATCGGCTACCCAGCTTTCGTCAAGCCAACGATGTCCTCCTCCGGGCATGGCCAGTCCCGCGTGACCGGCCCCGAGCAGGCCACGTCCGCGTGGACTCACGCCGAGCAGGACGCGCGTGCGACTACGGGTGTCGTCATCGTCGAGGAAGGCATCGACTTCGACTACGAGATCACCCTGCTGACCGTGCGCTCCTGGGACGCCGCAACGGGCACGGTCACGACGAGCTTCTGTGCGCCTATCGGGCACCGCCAGGAAGGTGGCGACTACGTCGAATCCTGGCAGCCCATGGCCATGAGCGGGTCCGCCCTGGAACGCGCCCGCACAATGGCCAAGGCCGTCACCGATGCGCTCGCGCAGGCCGGTAACGGCCCCTGCCTGGGACTCTTCGGCGTCGAATTCTTCGTGCGTGGCGACGACGTGTGGTTCTCCGAACTCTCTCCGCGTCCCCACGACACGGGCATGGTCACCATGGCGACGCAAGCACAGTCCGAATTTGAATTGCACGCGCGTGCGATCCTCGGCCTGCCCACCTCCACCGCGCTGGCCTCTCCGGGTGCTTCCGCTGTCATCAAGTCCACCCGCGCGATTGACACCCCTGCCTACAGCGGCGTCGCCACAGCCCTGGCTACCGCCGACATCGTTCGTATCTTTCGGCAAGCCGATCAGCCGTTCTGGCCGCCGCGTTGGCGTCGTCGCAGCCACCGCCACGACGCCCAAGGAATCGCGTGTCATCGCCCGCCGTGCAGCGGCGGCCATCACCATTGACGACGCACAGAACCCCAGCTAATCAGACATCCCCACGCACTCACCGCACTCCCAAGGAGGACATCATGACCGACCACGCACCAGGCGGCGCGCCCCGACCGACCGACGCCACGGCCTCGTCCACGAGGGAGGAGAACCCGCGCACCTTCCCCGAGGGCATCCCCGTGCGCGACGCCGCCCGTACGCGCTTCGAACCCCGCGCATCCAACGAAGTCCTCATCATCACCGGCTACTCGGGTGCCGGACGAACCGGTGCCGCCCGTGCCCTAGAAGACCTCGACTGGTACGTCGTCGACAACCTGCCCCCGACGATGCTTCCCGCGCTGGTCGGCATGATGTCGAACGACCCCGCAGCCGGCGTGCACCGCCTGGCCGTCGGTGTCGACGTGCGCTCGCGTACCTTCTTCCGCACCCTGGACGTCACTCTCGAACAGCTCAAGGGCGCGGGCATTGTCTACCGCGTCATCTTTCCTCGAGGCCAGTCCCGAAACCCTCGTGCGCCGCTACGAATCCAATCGACGACCCCCATCCCTCCAGGGTGCCGGCACCCTCATGGATGGCATCAAGGCCGAAAATGCGCCTCCTCGCGCCCCTGCGCCGCGCAGCCGACGAGGTCATCGACACCTCCGACATGAGCGTCCACGATCTCACGCGCCGCATCCGCGACATCGTGGCGGGGGAGCAACGCCCCCTCCAGGTCGCCGTCGAATCCTTCGGATTCAAGCACGGCCTGCCCCTCGACGCCGATCACGTCGTCGACGTGCGCTTCCTGAAGAACCCCTACTGGGTTGATGAACTGCGTCATCTCACTGGAAAAGACCAGGCCGTGGCCGACTACGTCCTCTCCCAGCCCGGCGCACGCGATTTCGCTCTGGGCTATGCGGATCTTTTGGCCCCCATGCTCGCCGGCTATCTGGCAGAATTGAAGCCATTCGTCACGATTGCCATCGGATGCACGGGCGGAAAGCACCGCTCCGTTGCCTGCGCCGAGGCCATCGCCAAGCGCCTGCGCGAGCATGGACATTCGGTGCGCGTCATGCACCGCGACATTGGGAGAGAGTAATGCCCTATCTTGATGCTGCTGGCTGGGTTCAACGAGGAGAATCCGGCCAGTCCATCGTCGCCCTCGGTGGCGGACACGGCCTGTCCGCCACCCTGAGGGCCCTCCGACATATCACCCGCGCCCTGACGGCTGTCGTCACCGTCGCCGACGACGGCGGCAGTTCCGGTCGCCTCCGCCAGGAAATGGCGATCCTGCCCCCGGGCGACCTGCGCATGGCCCTGGCCTCCCTCTGTGAAGAATCCGAATGGGGACTCACCTGGCGCGACGTCATGCAGCTGCGCCTGGACACGACCGGTCCCCTCAATGGACACGCGCTCGGTAATCTGATCATCTCTGGACTCTGGCAGCTCCTCGACGACCCGGTTGAAGGACTCGACTGGGTCGGGGCGTCTGCTCGGCGCGCAAGGTCGTGTCCTGCCCATGGCGACCACCCCCATCGACATTGAAGCCGACATGAATGACGGCGGACGCTGCTACGTCGTTTCCGGCCAGTGCAAGGTCGCCATCGCGCCGGGCACCGTTGAGCATGTGCGTATCACCCCCGAGGCTCCCGAGGTTCCCGCCGCCGTCGTCGACGCCATCTCCGAGGCCGACTGGGTCGTCTTGGGTCCCGGCTCCTGGTACACCTCCGTCATCCCGCATCTGCTTGTCCCCGAGATTAACCGAGCTCTGGCCACGACCGACGCACACCGCGCGCTCGTGCTCAATCTCGCCCGCCAGCGCGGCGAAACCGACACCATGTCCACAGCAGACCACGTGCGTGTTCTGCGCGAATACGCGCCCTGCCCTCAAACTCGACGTCGTCGTCGCCGACCCCACCGCCTGTGATGACATTGACGACCTGATCGTTGCCGCCGAGGAGTTGGGTGCCCGCGTGCTCCTGCGCCAGGTGCGCACCGGTGACGGTGCCCCGCACCACGACCCCCTGCGCCTCGCCGCAGCGCTGCGTGATGCGTTCGACGGCTTCCTCGGTGAGGTCGGCCAGGCCGAAACGTGGTTACCTTAGAAGCTGTTGCCCGCTGACAAACGACATCACATCGCTGGGAGAATCAGTGTCCCTGACATCAGACATGAAGGACGAGCTCGCGCGCCCATCATCACAACCCCTTCCGAGGTAGCCGCCGAAGTGAGCGCGACGCTGCGTTTCGCCGGGGGACTCCACCTCGTGGGTGGGCGTATCCTCGTCGAGGCTGAGCTCGACTCACCCGTGGCCGCCCGTCGCCTTCGGGGCTACCTGCAGGCCCTCTATAACGCTGAGTCCTCCGTCGTCGTCGTTTCCGGTTCCTCCCTGCGCCGGGGCAAGCGCTACGTCGTGCGCGTCGTCCACAAAGGCAGACGAGCTTGCACGCATGACCGGCCTGGTCGACTCCATGCGCCGACCCGTGCGCGGGCTTCCTCCCGTCCTCGTCGCGTCGGGCACAGCCGAAGCCTCAGCCATCTGGCGTGGTGCATTCCTTGCTCGTGGCTCCCTCATGGAACCCGGACGCTCCTCTTCCCTCGAAATCACGTGCCCGGGTCCAGAGGTCGCTCTGCGATGGTCGGCTGCGCGCGCAAGCTCGGGGCAGCTGCTCGCTCGAAGGAAGTACGCGGTACCGATCGCGTGTCCGTCCGCGATTCGGACGCAATCGGAACCCTGATTTCCGCAATGGGGGCACCTCAGACCTTTGAAGCCTGGCAGGAGCGCCGCGAACGTCGCGAGGCTCGAGGCAGTGCCAATCGATTGGCCAACTTCGACGACGCGAACCTGCGCCGCTCCGCCCGAGCTGCCGTCGCCGCCGGTGCTCGCGTCGAGCGCGCCTTCGAGATTCTTGGGGATGACGTGCCCGCTCACCTGCTCGAGGCGGGAACCCTGCGCCTCCAGTACAAGCAGGCCTCCCTCGAGGAGCTTGGCAAGCACACGAATCCGCCGCTGACCAAGGATGCTGTCGCGGGGCGAATCCGCCGCCTCCTGGCCCTCGCCGACAAGGTCGCACACGAACGAGGTATTCCCGATACAGAATCCGCGCTCACCCTCGACATGCTCGAAGAAGACTAAAGATTTCGCCTCTGTTACGTTCGTCCCAGTTCAAACGAGAATTACCCCACGTGCGAATTTCTAAATTGGGGTGTGACAGAGTCCGCTTTCGGGTGTAAATTAGGAAGTGCTGGAACCGCAGAAACCTGCGGGCCGGGCTGGCAACCCGCACGCCCGGTTGCATCGAAAACCGTGCCCTGTGAGGGGCACGAGCAGGAGGAACCATAGTGACCACCCGCGTTGGCATCAACGGCTTCGGCCGCATCGGCCGTAACTTTCTTCCGCGCCGCCCTCGAGCAGGGCGCGGACATCGAGATCGTCGCCGTGAACGACCTGACCGACAACAAGACCCTCGCTCACCTGCTGAAGTACGACTCGATCACGGGCCGCTTCCAGGGTGAGGTCTCCTACGACGACGAGGGTATCGTCGTTGACGGCAAGCACATCAAGGTGCTCGCTCAGCGTAACCCCGCCGACCTGCCTTGGGGCGAGCTCGGTGTTGAGGTTGTCGTTGAGTCCACCGGCTTCTTCACCGACGGTGAGAAGGCCAAGGCTCACATCGAGGCTGGTGCCAAGAAGGTCGTCATCTCCGCTCCCGCGAAGAACGTCGACGGCACCTTCGTCATGGGCGTGAACGAGGCCGACTACGACAACGCCACGATGAACATCGTGTCGAACGCCTCCTGCACGACCAACTGCCTCGCCCCCCTCGCCAAGGTTCTCGAGGAGAACTTCGGCATCGAGCGCGGCATCATGACGACCATCCACTCCTACACGGGTGACCAGCGCGTCCTCGACGCCCCCCACAAGGATCTGCGTCGCGCCCGCGCCGCGGCCCTGAACATGATCCCCACCAAGACCGGTGCTGCCCAGGCCGTCGCCCTGGTTCTGCCCGCTCTTGCCGGCAAGTTCGATGGCCTCGCCGTCCGCGTTCCCCACCCCGACCGGCTCCCTGACCGACCTCACCTTCATCGCGAAGAAGGAGGTCTCCGTCGAGGCCGTTAAGGCTGCCGTCAAGGCCGCCGCCGAGGGTGAGCTCAAGGGTGTTCTGAAGTACACCGAGGATCCGATCGTCTCCTCCGACATCGTGGGCGACCCGCACACCTCGATCTTCGACGCCACCGAGACCAAGGTCATCGGCAACCTCGTCAAGGTCCTGTCCTGGTACGACAACGAGTGGGGCTACTCGAACGCTCTCGTTCGCCTCACCGCCCTCGTCGGTTCCAAGCTCGCCTGAGAGCACTGACGACACAGCCATGAGCTGACAGTGAGATGCCCGTGCACGCACGTGCACGGGCATCTCGCACACCACCTTCGTTTTCTTTCCACCGAAAGGATTCCCCCATGAGGACCATTTCCTCCCTGGGCGACCTGCGCGGCAAGCGCGTCCTGGTCCGTTCCGATTTCAATGTTCCGCTCAAGGACGGCGTCATCACCGACGATGGTCGCATCCGCGCGGCGCTGCCGACCCTGAAGACGCTGACCGATGCCGGTGCCAAGGTCGTCATCCTGGCCCACCTCGGCCGCCCCAAGGGCAAGGTCGACCCCGCATTCTCGCTGGCCCCCGTCGCCAAGCGCCTCGCCGAACTCTCCGGCGTGAAGGTCACCCTGGCCACCGACGTCGTCGGCGAGTCCGCCGCTGCGACCGTTGCAGCCCTCGGTGAGGGCGAGATCGCCCTGCTCGAGAACGTCCGCTACGACGCCCGCGAGACCTCCAAGGTCGACGAGGAGCGCGAAGAACTGGCCCGTGAGTACGCCAAGCTCGGTGACGCCTTCGTTTCCGACGGCTTTGGTGTCGTCCACCGCAAGCAGGCCTCCGTCTACGACATTGCTAAGCTGCTGCCCTCGGCCGCTGGCCTGCTCGTTTCTCAAGGAGATCGAGTCTCTGTCCAAGGTGACTGGCGACCCCGAGCGCCCCTACGGCGTTGTTCTCGGCGGTTCCAAGGTCTCCGACAAGCTGGGCGTCATCGCCAACCTGCTGAAGAAGGCTGACATGCTCTTCATCGGCGGCGGCATGGCCTTCACCTTCCTGGCCGCACAGGGCTACTCGGTTGGTAAGTCCCTGCTCGAGTCCGATCAGATCGACACCGTCAAGGGCTACATTGCTGAGGCCGCTGAGCGCGGCGTCGACCTGGTCCTGCCCGTCGACGTTGTTGTAGCCCCCGAGTTCTCGGCTGATGCGCCCGCGACCGTCGTCAAGGTCGACGCCATTCCCGACGATCAGATGGGTCTTGACATCGGTCCCGAGTCCCAGAAGCTTTTCGCCGACAAGCTGGCCACCGCCAAGACCGTCGCGTGGAACGGCCCCATGGGCGTCTTTGAATTCGAGGCATTCTCCGGCGGCACCCGCGCCGTCGCGGAGGCCCTGTCCAAGGGTTCCATGTTCTCCGTCATCGGTGGCGGCGACTCCGCCGCTGCCGTGCGCCTGCTCGGCTTCGACGAGAACACTTTCTCCCACATTTCCACTGGTGGTGGTGCCTCCCTCGAGCTCCTCGAGGGCAAGGTTCTGCCCGGTATCGCAGTTCTGGAGGACTGACTCATGGCACGTACCCCCCTCATGGCCGGCAACTGGAAGATGAACCTCGATCACCTCGAGGCCAACCATCTCGTTCAGGGCTTGGCAATGGCACTGTCCGATGCAGGACATGACTACTCCAAGTGCGAGGTCCTGGTCATCCCGCCGTTCACCGACATCCGCACCGTCCAGACCATCGTTGATGCCGACGAACTCAGTATCAAGTATGGTGCGCAGGACGTGTCGATCCACGACAACGGTGCCTACACTGGCGAAATCTCCACTGAGATGCTCAGCAAGCTCGGTGTCACCTATGTTGTCATGGGCCACTCGGAGCGTCGCGAGTACCACAATGAGTCCGACGAGCTCGTCGGTGCGAAGGCTCGCAAGGTCTTTGACGCGGGCATGACCCCGATCCTGTGCTGCGGCGAGGCCCTCGAGGTCCGCAAGGCTGGCACCTACGTTGAGTTTGTGCTCGGCCAGATCCGTGCCGCCCTCGCCGGCTGGAAGGCCGAAGAGGTCGCCAAGATCGTCATCGCCTACGAGCCTATCTGGGCCATCGGCACCGGCGAGACCGCCTCCGCCGAGGACGCCCAGGAAGTGTGCGGTGCTATCCGCGCCGCCCTGGCCGAGGACTTTGGTGCCGAGACCGCTGAAGCGACCCGCATTCTGTACGGCGGCTCCGCTAAGCCCGGCAACATCAAGGAGCTCATGGCTCAGCCCGACGTTGACGGTGGTCTCGTCGGCGGCGCATCCCTCAAGGCCGATTCCTTCGCCGCCATGGCGAACTTCTACGCCTGAGAGAAGCTAACGCTCCTAGCCATCCTCACCACGTGAGGCGGATCTAACGGGAGCGAGGTGGGGTCAACCGGTGTGCCGGTTGGCCCCACCGTCATTCTCCGTTACACTTATGGTGTATGTGCCTCAAATTGGGGCGTGACCGCGATAGAAATTGGACCCACAGTGACCATTCTGAACAACGTGCTGATCGTGCTGATTTTCCTGACCAGCATCCTGCTGACCCTGACCATCCTGATGCACAAGGGGCAGGGTGGCGGTCTGTCGGATATGTTCGGTGGCGGCATCTCCTCGTCGGCCGGCTCCTCCGGTGTCGCTGAGCGCAACCTGAACCGCATCACCATGGGGACGCTGTTCATTTGGCTGGTGTGCATCGTCGGCTACGCGCTGCTGGCGAAGTACGGTCGTTGATCGATCAATGATCGATATCGTTTCCTGGCTCCCCACCATCGCGTGGGGAGCCAGTTTCATTTGTTCTTAACGCCGCGAGCCGCGTCAGTTCCCGAACGCGTTTTCTTCTTCCTTTTCTGCTCGTCTATTCTCGGTGCGGCATCCGCCCAACTCGATGTATGGCAGAGGCGGGGTCGCAGTGACCCCGCCTCCTTGTGTGTCTGCAGATCCCCTATGGGAGAGCGATCTGCGAAGCTGCCGCCTCGTCCAGATAGACGCGCGTCGTGGGGGAGAGGACGCCCGCGACGGGCAGGTCGAGGGGTGATGCCCCCGCGAAAGCCGCGCCGAGGGCCGAGGCCTTGGCCGCCCCGGTGGTTGTCAGCCACACCTCGGGGCAGGCTTGTATGACCGGCATGGAGACGGAGATGCGCTCGGGCGGAGGCTTGGGGGAGTTGCGAATCGCCAGGATGGGGCTGGTCTCGCCGGGGTCGATCCGACCCGGGAAGAGTGAGCAGATGTGCCCATCGGGACCCATGCCGATGAGCGCGATGTCGAAGGAACGCTGCCCCATCACATCGGCCCACGTGGCAGCGAAGGCAGCACAGGCCTCGTCGAGGGATCCGCCGCCCGGAGCCCAACTATCGGAGGTTGGCATGCGCATGAACTCCACGCCTGTGGCCGCGTGGAAGAAGCCCTCCCACGCTTGGTCGTCGTTACGGTCCTCGTCTCCCGCGGGCACGTAGCGCTCGTCAACCATCCACACGCGCACGCGCGACCAATCGACCTCGCCGACGCGGGGGAGCAATGACGGAAGCAGCGAGGTCGTTACCGCGCCACCGGAGAGAGCAAGGTTGATCCGTGCGGGTGCCTCCGCCTCGTCGATGAGCATGCGCAGGCGCGCGAGGAAAGCATCACCGACCGACTCGTTCAATGCGTCGACTGTCGGGACGGACCTCGAGCGTGTGAACGCTGAGCATGTCAGCCCTCCGCCCTGCACTCTGCGAGGCGGGGCAGCTCCGTCGTGAGCAGCTCGCCGTAGTAGACGTCGGGATCGAGGCGGCGCAAGTCCTCCATGAGAGAGTCCTGCACGGAGCGGCGCGCCAGGTTCACGTTGCGATCCCTCGAGGCCCGGGCGCGAGAGGCGTGCAACCGAGGAGGTGGCGCTACGTGAGAGGGACACGGTCGTGTCGTCGTCGAAGAAGAAGGTGATGTCCGTGATCGTGTACGCCGAGGCGTCGACGACGCGCTCGACGGGCACGCCCAGCTGGTGATGGAGCCACGCGGCCACCAGGAAAGGGGAGGGGTGCGTCGCGTTGCCGGCCACGCGGATCGACGTCGGAAGGCGGTCGAAGTCTTCGGCGACGGCTGCGAGCAGCGCGCGCCACAGAGTGACGCCCGCCCACGCCAGGTCCGTGTCGCCGGGAGTGTAGACGGCTGACAGGGCCGAGAGCGTTTCCATCGGGCACGGCGTTGCGCGCGAATCCGTGATGCGCTTGATGGCCAGGCGACCCAACGGGTGCTCGCCCGGATTCTCCGGCGGGGTCACCGGCCAGTAGGTAACAACCGGCGTATCCGATTGGAGCAGCGGCATGACGAGGGAATCGATGTTCGACGCTGCCTCGCCGCGCGGCTCCAGGATGATGATGTCCGACAGGCCCGCCGCATCTCCGACGCGGATCTGGGCGTTCAGGCGCGCGTCACCTGAACTTGAGTCGGGCTCCACGATGACGATGACGCGGCACGGGTGCTCGCGCGAGACTGCGTCCGAAATTTCGATCGCATTGTCGACGTCAATCAGGTCGGGTACGCAGATGAGGAGTGTGAGGACGCGGCTGAGGGCCGCAGCGCCACGTTCGTCGCGCAGCTCCACGATGCGCGATGCCACCTCGGCGGATGTGGTGTTCTTCAGGGTGATGATCACGGGAGCCTCCAGAAACGGCCGTCTCGGGCCAGCATGTCGTGCGCGGACTGGGGACCCCACGTGCCCGGCGCGTAGGGTTCGGGCTGGCCCTGGGTCTCCCAGAAGGACAGGATCGGGTCGAGGATCTTCCACGAGGCTTCGACCTCGCGCTGATGCGGGAACAGGGGAGCGGACCCGACGAGCGCGTCGAGGATGAGACGCTCGTAGGCCTCGGGTGAGTCCTCGGTGAACGCATGGCCGTAGGCGAAGTCCATCGTGACGTCGCGCACCTGCATCGAGGTGCCCTGGGACCTTTCGCGCCAAGCTTGAGGGTCAGACCCTCATCCGGTTGGACACGGATGACGAGCGCGTTCTGAGCAGACTCGCTGAGGGCCGAGTTGCCGAAGGGCACGTGGGCGGAGCGCTTAAAGATGACGGCGATCTCGGTGACGCGCTTACCGAGGCGCTTGCCGGCGCGCAGGTAGAAGGGAACGCCCGCCCAGCGGCGCGTGTCCACGAAGAGCTTGATCGCGGCGAAGGTATCGGTCGTCGAGTCGGCGGGGATGCCGTCCTCCTCGAGGTAACCGCGCACCTGGGCGCCGCCCTGCCAGCCGCTCGCGTACTGGCCGCGCGCGGTGTCGATGGCAAGGTCCTCGGGCAGGCGAACAGCCGAGAGGACCTTTTCCTTTCTCCGCGCGGATTTCCTCAGGAGTGAAGTGGACGGGTTCCTCCATCGCGGTCAGCGCCATGAGTTGGAGCAGGTGGTTTTGGATGATGTCGCGGGCAGCGCCGATGCCGTCGTAGTAGCCGGCGCGCGTGCCGATACCGATGTCTTCAGCCATCGTAATCTGCACGGAATCGACGTAGTTGGCCTTCCACAGCGGCTCGAACATGGCGTTCGCGAAGCGCATCGCCATGATGTTCTGGACGGTTTCCTTGCCCAGGTAGTGGTCGATACGGAAGACGTCCTGCTCGTCGAAGATCTGCGAGATGACGTCGGAGAGTTCGCGCGCCGACTCGAGATTGTGCCCGAATGGCTTCTCGATGATGACGCGTCGCCACTCGCGGCCCTGGCGCTTGTTGAGGCCTGTGTCGGACAGATGCTTGGCGACGACGGGGAAGTAGGACGGCGGGATCGACAGGTAGAAGGCGTGGTTACCGCCGGTGCCGCGCACGCTGTCGAGTTCAGCGACGGTGTCGGCCAGGCGGCGGTAGGCCTCGGGGTCGTCGAATGTGCCGGACACGAAGCGCAAGCCTGAGCGCAGCTGGTTCCACGTCCCCTCGTTGAAACCGGTGCGGGTGTGAGCTTCAATGGAGGCGCGCACGTATTCCTCGAAGTCCTGCGGACTCCAGTCGCGCCGTGCGAAGCCGGTCAGTGAGAAAGCGGGGTGGAGCAGACCGCGGTTGGCGAGGTCGTAGATGGCGGGCAGGAGCTTTTTGCGTGCGAGGTCACCGGTGATGCCGAAGATGACGAGGCCGCAGGGTGGTGAAATGCGCGGAAGCCTGCGGTCTTGGGGATCGCGCAGGGTGGGAATCTCGTTGCTCACGAGGTAACGCTCCGTTCGCTGGGAATTGGGACGAGGCCGTGGCTCCTTCCGGAACCGCGCGCGGTGTGCGCGGGAGCCGGGGCGACCCGCTATATCTACGAGAATAGGGCTGCTGGCGCGCGAGTGCGCGCCAGCAGCCCTTGGTCAGATCAGGTGACTAAAAAGTCACGACCGTGCGGCCTCGATGGATTCCTTCGCGGCGGCGGTCACGTGCTCGGCGTCGATACCGTTCTCCTTGAAGAGGAGTTCGCCGGGAGCCGAGGCACCGAAGTGCTCGATGGACACCGCGCGACCAGTGTCGCCGATCCAGCGGTACCAGGGCAGGGCCAGGCCGGCCTCGACGGAGACGCGGGCGCGCACCGACGGGGGCAGGACTGCGTCGCGGTATTCGCGATCCTGGGCCTCGAACCAGTCGAGGCAGGGGACCGACACGACGCGGGCAGCCACACCCTCGGCGGCCAGGGCTTCGCGTGCCTCAAGAGCGACGGACACCTCGGATCCCGACGCCATGAGGATCACGTCGGGCGTGCCCTCGGTGTCGGCCAGGACGTAGGCGCCGCGCGCCAGGTCCTCGGTGGTGGCCAGACCGGTGCCTTCACCACGAGCGGGGTTAGGCAGGTTCTGGCGCGACAGGATAATGGCGGCGGGGTGGGACTGCTCGAGGATCGCCTTCCAGGAGGCTGCCGTCTCAGCCGCGTCCGCGGGGCGCACGACAGCGAGGTTCGGGATCGCACGGTAGGAAGCCAGGTGCTCGATCGGCTGGTGGGTCGGGCCGTCCTCGCCCACGCCGATAGAGTCGTGTGTCCACACGTAGGTGACCGGAAGGTCCATGAGGGCGGCCAGGCGCACGGCACCGCGCATGAAGTCGGAGAACACGAAGAAGGTACCCGCCATAGGGGCGGGTCAGGCCGTCAGCGGCGATGCCGTTCAGGGCTGCGCCCATCGCGAACTCGCGCACTCCGAAGTGCAGGTTGCGACCGAACTCGTTGCCGGAGAAAGCCGACGAGGACCGGTGCGCGGGGAGGAAGGAAGGCTCTCCCTTCATGAAGGTGTTGTTCGAACCGGCGAGGTCGGCAGAGCCGCCCCATAGCTCGGGCAGCACCGGAGCGATGGCGTTGAGCACCTGGCCGGAGGCGGCGCGGGTCGCCAGCGCCTTGCCCTCTTCGAAGGTGGGCAGCGAGGCTTCCCAGCCTTCGGGCAGGCGACCGGCGGAGAGACGATCAAGCAGTGCGGCACCCTCGGGGTTGGCTGCCTTCCAGGCATCGAAGCGAGCGTCCCAGTCCTTGCGGTACTGTGCGGCGCGGGCGGTGGCGCGGGCGCGGACCTCGTCCACGAGGGCAGCGTCGACGTCGAACATCTTCTCGGGGTCCGCACCCAGGGCGGCCTTGAGGCCCGACAGGGCTTCGCCGCCGAGCTTCGAACCGTGAATGCCGCCGGTGTTCTGCTTACCGGGGGTGGGCCAGCCAATGATGGTGCGCAGTGCGATGAGCGAGGGCTTCGTGGTCTCGGCCTTGGCGGCCTCAAGAGCCTCATTCAGAGCGGCGGTGTTCTCCTCGTAGGATCCGTCCTCGCCGAGCCAGTCGACGCGTTGAACGTGCCAGCCGTAAGCCTCGTAGCGGGCCAGGACGTCCTCGTTGAAAGCAATGGAGGTGTTGTCTTCGATAGAGATGTGGTTGTCGTCCCAGATGACGGTGAGGTTGCCGAGTTCCTGGGTGCCCGCGAGCGAGGAGGCTTCGGCGGAGACGCCCTCTTCGAAGCAACCGTCGCCGGCGATGACGTAGACGTTGTGGTCGAAGACAGACTCGCCGAGCGGGGTGTTGGGATCGAGCAGGCCGTGGACGCGGCGGGCATTCATGGCGAAGCCGACGGCGGAGGCGATGCCCGTGCCGAGCGGACCGGTCGTGATCTCAACGCCCTTGGTGTGGCCGTATTCGGGGTGGCCCGGTGTCAGGGATCCGGCAGTGCGCAGCTTCTTGATGTCGTCGAGCTCGAGGCCGAAGCCTGTCAGGTAGAGCTGGACGTACTGGGTCAGTGACGAGTGGCCAGCGGAGAGGATGAAACGGTCACGGCCGATCCATCGAGGATCGGCCGGATCGACGTTCATGACCTTGTTGTAGAGGAGGTACGCGGCGGGTGCGAGCGAGATGGCGGAACCGGGGTGTCCGGATCCGGCTTGCTCGACGGCGTCTGCCGCGAGGAGCTTTGCGGTCTTCACAGCTGCATCGTCAATATTGTCCCATTGAAGTGTCACGTCGGCCTCCAGCCGTATATAGGCCCCAACATCGGGGAAAGGAAATGGTTACCGGGTCACATATTAGCGAAAATGTGCGAACGCGCATAGGGATTGCGCACATTTGTTGGAATCTCGCTTACTCTGTCGCTATGACCTCCCTCGAAGCAGCCGTGAACGAGTGGGTGGACTATCTTCGCGTCGAGAAAGGCGCGTCTGCTCACACTGTTTCCAACTACCGCCGCGATGCGTTGCGTTATGCCCGCGACCTGGGTGAACGTGGCGTGGTCAGTCTCGCTGACGTGAATGCGCGTGACATCGAGGATTACACGATGAGGCTCGCGTCTGGGGAGGTGACCGGAAATCCCGCAGCGGCCTCGTCGGTCGCCCGTGCCTCGGCAGCGATCCGAGGCCTGCACAAAGTATGCGCTCACGGAAGGCCTCGTAGGGGTCGATCCAGCAGCCCAGCTGCGTGCGCCGCGCCAAGGGCGTCACCTGCCTAAAGGCCTTGACGGTTGACGAGGTTGGCCGCCTCCTTGACGTCGCCCACGCGGACGACTCACCCATCGGCCTGCGCGACTGTGCGCTGCTGGAGCTGCTCTATGCGACGGGCGCGCGCGTGTCAGAAGCCGTGAGCCTGAGCGCGGACGACCTCGACCTCGACGGGGATGTGCCCGTCGTCCGCTTGTTCGGCAAAGGCCGCAAGGAACGGATCGTGCCCGTTGGTTCTTTCGCGGTCGAGGCCGTGGAAGCCTACCGGGTACGTGCTCGTCCCGCCCTGGCTGCGCGAGGCCGGGGGGCCACCGCGTTCTTCCTCAACTCCCGGGGCGGCCCGCTCTCGCGCCAGAGCGCGTGGACCGCTATCCGGCGAGCAGCCGAGGCTGCGCAGCTGGGGGGAGAAAATCTCCCCCCACACGATGCGTCATTCATTTGCCACCCATCTCCTCGAAGGTGGCGCGAGCGTGCGCGAGGTGCAGGAGCTGCTGGGGCATGCCTCGGTGGCAACCACGCAGATATATACGGCGGTGACCGCTGCAGCTCTGCGCGAGGTTTTTACACTCTCGCATCCCCGGGCGCGTGGCACCAACGAGATACCCGACCAATGACCTAGGATGGTGACGTGACCGAGAATTCGCATCCGACGCTGACGAACGATCTGCCCGACGGACAGATCGATTTTCCTGTGCCCGCGCCCCTGATGGGCCACGGACCCGCACGCGTGATCGCGATGTGTAACCAAAAGGGGGGCGTCGGTAAGACGACGACCACGATCAACCTGGGTGCCGCGCTGGCTGAGTACGGTCGCCGCGTGCTGATCGTTGACTTCGATCCGCAAGGTGCCGCATCCGTGGGCCTGGGGATTAATACCCTCGACATGGACCAGACCATCTACACGCTGCTCATGAACCCGAGGGCCGACGTTCACGCGACAATCTGCCAGACAGCAACGGAAAACCTGGATATCCTCCCGGCGAATATCGACTTGTCCGCCGCCGAGGTGCAGCTCGTGAACGAGGTCGCGCGTGAGAGTGCCCTAGCCCGCGTGCTGCGCCACGTGGAGGCGGAGTACGACGTTATCCTCATTGACTGCCAGCCCTCGCTGGGCCTGCTTGCCGTGAACGCGCTGACTGCCGCGCACGGCGTCATCGTGCCTGTGGAGGCCGAGTTCTTCGCGCTGCGCGGCGTGGCCCTGCTGGTCGAGACCATCGAGACGGTGCGTGATCGCATCAACCCGCGTCTAAAGATCGACGGTATTGTCGCGACGATGGTCGACCTGCGCACGTTGCACTCGCGTGAGGTTCTCGAGCGCCTGCAGGAAGCCTTTGGTGATCTCATCTTCGACACACGCATCGGGCGAACGATCAAGTTCCCGGACGCGTCCGTCGCGACGGAACCCATCATCTCCTACGCGCCCAACCACGCGGGAGCGCACGCGTACCGCCGACTGGCGCGTGAAATCATCGCCCGTGGCGACGCCGCCTGACACGATCGAGGTTCAGGGGGAGTTCGAGCTTTTCGCCGTTTCCCTCCCCGTCTTCGAGGGTCCTTTCGACCTGCTCCTGTCGCTCATTGCGCGTAAGAAGCTCGACATCACCGAGGTGGCGCTCGCCCAGGTGACGGACGAATTCATCGCCTTCATGAAGGCGTCTCCTGACCTGTCTCGTACGACGGAGTTCCTGGTGGTCGCCGCGACTCTCCTCGACATGAAGGCCGCGCACCTGCTGCCTCGTTTTGAGGAAGACGAGCAGGCGAGCGATGCCGACCTGGAGGCCCGCGATCTGCTGTTTTCCCGGCTCCTGCAGTACCGTGCCTTCAAAGAAGCCTCGAAGGACATCGGCGAGCGCATGAGGCACTTCGAGACCTATGTGGCGCGCGACGTCCCCCTGGAGTCGCATTTCGCGACCCTGCTGCCCGAACTCGCGTGGATCACGAGCCCGCAGGACCTCGCACGCCTAGCCGCCGACGCACTCACCGCCTCGGTACCCACCGTCCAGGTTGGGCACCTACATGACCCGGTTGTACCCGTGCGTGAACAGGCACGCATCGTGGCGACCGCCCTCGCGGCGGAGGGACAGATGACGTTTCGCGACCTCGTTGCCGACGCTGCGACGCGCGCCGTCGTCGTCTCCCGCTTCCTGGCATTGCTGGAGCTCTACCGGCGTGGTGTTGTCGAGTTCGCCCAGGACGAGGCCCTGGGAACCCTCACGATCACGTGGACTGGGACCGATGCGGAGGTCGACATCGACGTGGATGATGACGTCGGTCAGGTGAGCGCGGGCGGGGCCACGGCCTCGTCGGTGGATGAGGAAGCCGCAGCGGAAGGAACCGATACCGATGAGTGAGTACGATCTGCGCGCCCCGATTGAGGCGATCCTGATGGTCATCTCGGAGCCCGTCACTCCCGAGGACCTGGCAGTCGCGCTGGGAACGGAGGTTGCGGACGTTGAGGCAACGCTGCGCGCCCTGGCGCGCGAGTACCTGGGGGAAGGCGGTGCCCGAGTCCGCGGCTTCGAGCTGCGCGAAGTGGCGGGCGGCTGGCGCATCTATTCCGCGCGCGCCTACGCCGACGTCGTCGGACGTTTCGTTGTCGGCTCCTCCCACGCGCGGCTCTCGCAAGCCGCACTCGAAACGCTGGCGGTCATTGCCTACCGCCAGCCGATCTCGCGCGCTCGGATCGCCCGTATCCGCGGCGTCAACGTCGATGGCGTCGTGCGCACCCTCCTTGCCCGAGGACTCGTGGAAGAGACAGGTACGACACCGTCCGGGGCGCGCCTATACGGCACGACCGGGGAGTTTCTTGAGAAAATGGGGATGACGAGCCTGTCAGAGCTGGTACCCTTGGCACCTTACTTGCCGAGCGCCGATGCGCTGGATGAATTGGAGGAAGAACTATGAGGGCTAACCCTTACACCGAGGGGGGCGTGCGCCTGCAGAAGGTACTCGCCCAGGCCGGCGTCGCGTCCAGGCGCGCGTCCGAACAGATGATCGCGGATGGCCGCGTGAGCGTCGACGGCACGGTCGTGCGCAGCCAGGGCGTGCGCGTTGACCCCGCAACGCAGGTCATTCACGTCGACGGCGAGCGCCTGATTCTCGACGAGACGAAGCACATTGTGCTGGCCGTCAACAAGCCGATTGGGACCGTCTCTACGATGAGCGACCCGGAGGGACGCCCCTCGATTGCCGATCTGATCGCTGATTACCCCGAGCGCCTCTACCACGTGGGTCGCCTCGACATCGATACGTCCGGTCTGCTGCTGCTCACCAACGACGGCGAGCTGGCGAATCGCCTCACCCACCCCAAGTATGAGATCCGCAAGACCTACGTGGCGCGCCTGCACGGCGACGTGAAGCCCGGCGTCAAGCGTAAGCTCATGAACGGTATCGAGCTGGAGGACGGCCCCATCAAGGTTGACGCCTTCCGCATCGTTGACACCTACGGCGACATCACGACCGTTGAGATCGTCGTGCACGAGGGCCGCAACCGCCTGGTGCGCCGCATGATGGAGGCCGTCGGCTACCCCGTGCGCGAACTCGTGCGCACCGGCTTCGGCCCAATCTCCCTCGATCACCTCAAGCAGGGCACGACTCGCCGCGTCAAAGGCAATGCCTTGACTGCGCTGTACGGGGCCGTCGGCCTGTGAGCGCACCCACGCGCGTCGTCTCCACGGTCGGCCCGGTTCTTATCATCGGTTCGGGCCTCCTGGGTGCATCCCTCGGCCTGGCGTTGCGAGCCGGGGGAGTGCGCGTCTACCTCGAGGACGCGTCGCCGACGTCGCTGCGCCTTGCGTCCGACGTGGGCGCGGGAGTCGCCTTTGGTGACGCTATCGACGAGGCCGGGGTGGCCTACGCGGATGCGGGAACGGATGCGCCCGGTTACGAGGCTCCGCGCATCGTCGTGGTGGCTACGCCTCCTGACGTCGCTGATCGTGTCATCGTGCATTCTCTCCTGCGTTTCCCAGGTGCGATCGTCACGGACGTCGCCTCGGTGAAGGACGCGGTCGTCGCCGACGTGCTCGCGACGCTTGAGGAACGCGGCCTGGAGGACGCGGCGTGCCGGTACGTCGGCTCCCACCCGATGGCTGGCCGCGAGCGCTCCGGTGCTGGTGCAGCTGACGCCGACCTGTTTTACGGACGTCCGTGGGTTATCGTGGCGCACGAGACGACGTGGCCGCGCGCGCTGCTGGCCGCGCGTGCTCTCGCAACGGATGTTGGGTGCTGTGCCCCTGGAGATGAACGCGGGGACGCACGACCATGCGGTGGCGCTGGTGTCTCACGTACCGCAGCTCGTGTCCTCAATGCTGGCGGCACGCCTCGTGGATGCTCCAGCGCAGGCACTCGGTCTGGCTGGGCAAGGGTTGCGCGATACGGCGCGCATTGCGGCGTCGGATCCTCGCCTGTGGACGGCGATTCTGGCGGGGAACGCGGGGCCGGTAGCCTCGATTCTGCGTGAGCTACGCGCTGACCTGGACGATCTGCTGCACCACTTGGATGCGGCGGCCGAGCTGGGGCCGCTGCGCGGCGGCAGCGTTGGCGCGATCAATCGCGTCATGACGGCCGGAAACCAGGGCGTGGCACGTATCCCCGGCAAGCACGGCGGTGCCCCCTCACGGTACCGTGAGGTCGAGGTGCTCATCCCGGACGAGCCGGGTGCCCTCGGTCGTCTGTTCAGCGAGCTAGGCGAGGCCTCGATTAACATCGAAGACCTGGTCCTTGAGCACTCTGCGGGCGCGCAGGCCGGCGTCGCTCGCGTCATGATTGATCCGGCGGTCGCTGACCGCTGCGCCGCAGGCCTGCAGGAGCGGGGCTGGCGGCTCATCACCCATTAGAACAACCTCGATGAGGAGAATGAACGGATGAACGACACGCTGCGTCAGGACGCGATCTCGCGCGTTGGAATCACCATTGCGATCGATGGCCCTGCGGGTTCGGGTAAGTCCACGGTGTCCAAGGAACTGGCGTCGCGACTGGGCATCGGATACCTCGACACGGGGGCGATGTATCGCGCGCTGACGTGGTACGTGCTGGACCGCGGCATCGACCTCGAGGACACGGACGCGGTCGCCGCAGCTGCCAACGAGATGCTTCTGCGCCTGCAGTCCGATCCCGCCGACCCGCACGTGTGGGTGGGGGAGACCGAGGTGACCGCCGCAATCCGCGAACCTCGCATCGCCCTGGCGATTAAGCACATCTCCACGAACCTGAAGGTACGTGCATGGATGGCCTCAGAGCAGCGTCGTCGCATGATGGAGGCACGTCAGCAAGGCTCTGGCATGATCGCCGAGGGTCGCGACATCACGACCGTCGTGTGTCCGGATGCAGACGTGCGCATCCTGCTGCTGGCTGACCAGGAGGCGCGTCTGCGTCGGCGCACCCTGGAGCTCTACGGTGACGCGACGGAGGAGCACATGGAGATTGTGCGCGCCCAGGTTGAGGGCCGCGACAAGGCCGACTCCGCCGTCTCCGAGTTCATGACCGCCGCGCCCGGCGTCGAAACAGTCGACTCGACCGGCCTGGACATCGCCGGCGTGTGCGAGGCCATTCTGGCCTACGTGGATGAGGATCTGGCCGCTCGCGAAGCCTGAGCGCATAACGTCAGTGAGGGGTCCGAGCGTATCGCTCGGACCCCTCGACATTGTTGTTTGCGGACTGAGGGTCGTTTATGCCGGTGTCGTTCGGCACGCCCTCATCATATTTCCATCGATTGTGGGCGGGCCGGGTGAGGGGCGCAGTCTAGCGATAGGTGGGCGGGTACTGGCCGTAGCCCTGTCCGCCCTGCTGGGGCGGATAGTAGCCCTGCTGGCTGGGAGCGCCCCCATACCCGTAGCCGGTGTTTGGCATCATCGGTGTGCCACCGCCGTTCGGCTGGTAGGGCATCGCTTGTGGTCTGGAAGGAACCCCGCCGTTGTAGGTGGGGGCGACCGCGCCATACTGAGGCCCAGCGGGACCTCCGTAGGCGGGAGGGTTCTGTCGCAGCCGCTCCTGCGCGATCCGGGTACGCTTGCGACGGTTGTATACGTTCCAGACGCACACGCCGATAAAGATAATCACCGAAATCGTCCCGAAGACCGGGTCGCTGCTTCCTCTGCCTCCGTGGTAGCGGAAGCGCCTCGTGGGCGCGAGAACGTTGTGGGACGAGGCCGGGGCTGGGTTCACCGAGACGGCGTCGGTCTGCGGGGCGACTGACGCGACAGCAACGATGGTGCTAGCGGAGGTCGGCGCGGCCTGCACGGGCAGCGTAGGGACAGCGAGTGCCATCGTGCCGATGGCGCATGCTGCGGCGAGTGAGAGAAAGCGACGGGATGTCATGGAGGCGGTTCCTTCCAATGGGGAACAACGGCAAATGGGATCCAGCGACAGTGTAGACCCATGCCTATGGGCACTCACTGTATTCCGACGGACGATACTGGTTCGTACGTGCCGTGTGCAGGATGAGAGCACGGAACCATCACGTTCCTGTGTCGCGGACCACTCTGCTCGGTTTGCGCTCGATTCGAAAGGTGCGCTATAGTTCTACAGGTCGCTGAGGCGACGAACTAAATACGGGCTGTGGCGCAGCTTGGTAGCGCACTTGACTGGGGGTCAAGGGGTCGTGGGTTCAAATCCCGCCAGCCCGACGATGAAATCGCGAGAACACTGAGTGTTCTCGCGATTTTTGTTGCTCATCCACGTGCGACAACGACGTGGACTCCAACGCGTTCCTCATGTGAACCCCCTGTTTCGTACGTGGGCCGTCTGTTTCGTACGTGGGCGGGGATGTTCGCGGCCAGGTGCCGTGCCTCGCTCGAACGTGAACCGGCTCTTCCGCACGTGGGCCGTCTGTTCCGTATGCGGGCGTGGCTGCCCAGGCTCGGAATAGCGGGTTAACGTGCGGATAAAGCATGGCCAGATGAGGTGCTGTTGGATGATCTGGATAATCCGAGCGTAGCGTGCGCGGTTTCCCAACTCCGCAGCAACGAACTCCGTCACCCGCCGACCACAGTACCTGGGGCTAATCCCGCGTTCTCAAATCCCGCTGCTCGCGCACCGTGGGGGACCTCTGTCCCGATTTTAATTTGTCGGACAATCTTTGTTATCGAAACGTGATGTGCCTATCAACTGGGTATCATCCTCGGTAAATGGCAGTTTGTGAGCAATTATCCGCAGAATTACGCAGGTGAACGCGGCTATGTTGCGATGTGAAGCGCATCATTTTATATGCGTGCATGAGCTAAACTGTGCCCTAGGTCGAAGTTGTCGACGGGGATGATTTCGACCTACCTCGGCGGTTCGGCCCCTTCCGATACCGCCACAAACGGGTACACACCCACCCGGGCACCCCCGGCCTCGTCAATGGCGATGAGGCCGGGGAAACACCGACACACTATTGCGACGGTCAGTTATTCGTCTGCGAAGACGCCTCGTCCGGCTGCGCATCGGCGGGAATGAAATTCTCAAGCGTGGCAGTCTGTGTGCCAGGATCATCAAATTCGGTCACGGTTGTCACTTCATCGACAGCGGCATCGGAGATGGCCGACGAAGTCGTCAGCCCCGATTGATCGACGATGGTGAGATGACGATGAGCATCAAGCTCAACCAGGAACAGATTCTCGAGGGCACCCGCACCCGCCTGCTCGAGCTCATCGCGCAACCACTTGTCGCTACGACCAGCCAACTCCATGTTGTCACTGACAATCTGACCGTTCGACACCAGGAGGTAGTTCACGTCGCCTTCATCCATGCGCCGAACGGTCAGCGAACCGTTGGCTTCGCGTTGTGCGAGGCTGATGTCGCTCAGTGAAAAGATGCCCATGCCGCGTAGCTCTGCGAGAAACTCGACTGGGTCGAGCTTGTGATCCGAGCTGTCGAGCGCGTCCTGAGTAAAACGCCCGCCCTCGATGATCCTGTACGCCTTTCCCATCACGAGCGAGCGGGTCGACATGAACTTCGACGTCAGGTAGTTCAGACCGGAGATGATTCCAAAGGTGACGAGCAGGAAGCTGATGTACTCCGCGAACGAGATTGCGTGGTTGTAGATGACGCCGCCGATAACGCCACCGAGGATAAAGTTCCCGATAAAGTCGATCGGTGTCAGCTGGGTCGTCTGCTGCTTGCCCGTGAGGCGCAGGTGGAGGACGATCAGGATGATACCGATCAGGAGCTTAAAGACCGTCATTTCGAAACCATGAACATCGAACATGAGACCAGTCTATTCGCATGTGGGGACGCGGTTTGGCGTGGTGTGATCAGTTCGTTGGATCCGCGTCGATGGCTCCCTGAATATCGTGGAAGATCAGGTTCGAGATTTCAACCTGGACCATCTCAACCTTGGGGACGTCACGCAGCAGCAGCGGATCGTCCGCCGAGGTCTGCAGGGCGAGCGTGCCGCAGCCGAACAGGCGGTCGTCGACATTCTTTTCCAACTGAACGTCGGAAATACGCGTGAGCGGAAGGTCATGACCCGTGCGAGTAAAGACGCCCTTGCGGGTGATAATGCGCTTGGTGGTCACCGTGTAGGTGGAACTGATCCACTTGACCCACGGGATCAACAGGAAGGGCACCGTCAGAATCAGAACCACGATCCAAATGGTCGGCAGCGCCCAGTAGCGCGAGTCTTCCGGGACGTAGAAAGAACCGACGGCGGCCGCGAGCACCAGGAGAATCTCACCGATGATCTGAGGCAGGATGACCTTGATATGGGTGTGCATGTGGCGGACGACGACCTCGTCCTGACTGAGGAGCTTCTTGGAAAGTGCCATGGTTCCATCATGCCAGATAACGACAGTGCGCGAACATGTGGGTCAGACCGGTCGGCGGTGTGTACCCACGATGTCGGTGTTGACGATGCCGATCGCGGCCATGAGAGCGAGCATCGTTGTGGGTCCAACGAAGCGGAACCCACGAGCCTTCAAATCGGCAGCCAGGGCACGCGATTCGGGCAGAGCTGCGGGAACCTCGACCGCACAGGTCGGACGCGGGTCGGCCTCGGGACGATACGACCACACGAGCGCTCCCAGGTGGGAGGCGTCGGGGGAGTGGGCCTCGTCCACGTCACGCAGAGTGAGCGTAGCCCGTGCATTCGTGATCGCAGCCTCGATCTTGCGGCGGTTGCGGATAATGGCGGGGTTGGACGCGAGGCGTTCGATGTCCTCGCCGGTGAAGGCGGCGACGGCGTCGGGTCTGAAGCCCGCGAAAGCCTCCCGGAATGCCTCACGTTTGGCGAGGACAGTGCGCCACGAGAGGCCCGCCTGAAATCCTTCGAGGGCGAGACGTTCAAACACGCCGGCCTCGTCGTGGACCGGCACTCCCCACTCGTCGTCGTAGTAGTCACGCAGGAGGCGGTCGTGGGACGCCCAGGTGGGACGCACGAGGCCGTCCTCGCACAGCGTCAGGCCATCGGGAAGGGGAACGGAAATCGGGCATTCAACAGAGGCGTTCATAGCCCCATCCTGCGCGTTCCCCTCGCGTTCGGGCAAACGCCACCGTGGACCCCTGTGGATAACGCCGACGCGCGCACCACCCCTGTGGATTGGGGCGACGCGCGCGTCGGTTATGCACAGGAAGGGTCCCTTAGCGGCGGCGCTTCTCGCGCACGCGCACCGAGATCTGAATGGGCGTGCCCGTGAAGCCGAAGGTTTCGCGCAGGCGGCGCTCGATGAAGCGGCGGTAGCCCGGATCCAGGAACCCGGTCGTAAACAGGACAAAGCGCGGGGGCTTGCTCGACGCCTGCGTGCCAAACAGGATGCGGGGCTGCTTGCCTCCGCGCAGCGGGTGCGGATGCGCGGCCACGAGCTGGCCGAGGAACGCGTTGAGCTGGCCCGTCGGGATGCGGGTTTCCCAGCCTTCGAGGGCGGCGTCGAGCGCGCGCACGATGCGGTTGGTGTGCCAGCCGGTCTTGGCCGCCAGGTTGATACGCGGTGCCCACTGGACCTGCACCAGCTCTCGCTCCAGCTCGTTCTTGATCTCCTTCTGGCGATCCTCATCCACCAGGTCCCACTTGTTGGTGACGATGACGAGCGCTCGGCCTGCGTCGATGACCTGTTGGACGACGCGTACGTCCTGCTCGGTCAGGGAAGCGGACCCGTCGATGAGAACCAGGGCGACCTCGGCCTTCTCGATAGCGGCCTGCGTGCGGATGGACGCGTAGTAGTCCGCGCCGGTCGTACGGTGCATCTTACGGCGGATGCCGGCGGTGTCGACGAACCACCAGGAACGTCCGTCCAGCTCAATGAGTTCGTCGACGGGGTCGCGGGTCGTACCCGCAAGCTCGTTGACGACGACGCGCTCGCCGCCAGCCAGCGAATTGAGCAGTGAGGACTTACCGACGTTGGGACGGCCAACCAGGGCGACGCGGCGCGGGCCACCGGAGGGCAGCGCCGAGGCCACGGCGGATTCTGCCGGCAGAACATCCATGACGACGTCGAGGAGGTCGCCAGTGCCACGCCCATGCAGCGCGGAGATCGCGTGGGGCTCACCCAGGCCGAGGCTCCACAGGTAGGCAGCGTCAGCCTCCTGCAGGGGAGAATCGACCTTGTTGGCGGCCAGGATGATCGGCTTCTTCTTCGAGCGCAGCATCTCGACGATACGCTCATCCGACGCCGTCACGCCGACCGTCGCGTCGAGGACCAGTACGACCGCGTCGGCCAGGTCCACGGCGATCTCGGCCTGCTCGGCGACCGAGCGATCCAGGCCCTTCACGTCGATTTCCCAGCCACCCGTGTCCACCAGCGTGAAGTCACGCCCGGCCCACTCAGCGGGGTAGGAGACACGATCGCGCGTTACGCCGGGCGTGTCCTGGACAACGGCCTCGCGGCGTCCCCAGGATGCGGTTCACCAGCGTGGACTTGCCGACGTTGGGGTCGACCGACGACGGCGAGGACCGGCAGGCCCGCCGCGACGTTGCCGGAATCGTCGAACTCAACCTCGCCGGACAGCAGCGCTAAGTCCTCGTCATCCAGGTCGAACTGGTCGAGGTTGGCGCGCATGACGCGGGCGCGGGCGGCAGCGTCATCGTCGGTCAGGTCGATCATCTCGGACGAGGCCGGGGCCTGGTCCGCGGTGTAGGCGTCGGCTGCGTCGTCCCCGGGAATGTGGGTCGCGCCGTGCTGCGTATCGAAGTCGTTCACCCGCCCAGTCTACGGCGTGGCGCGCCGCGCGGGTCGGATGGGGACCCCCGTGGCGCGCCAGTTCACAGGTTTATTACCGCTACTCGTGGGAGCGGACGTCGCAGGCGAGGACCTCGGCGGCGACGGGCACGTCGTTGTAGCGGTGGTGGATTCCCTGGATTTCCTGATACCACTCAGCGCCCTTGCCCGTAATGATGACGGTGTCGCCGGGCTTGGCCGCCAGGATGGCGCGGCGCACGGCGTCGCGTCGGCACGTCGTAACCTCGGTGACGTCCTCCATGCCGGGGCGCACAGAGGCGATGCCACGCAGCAGATAGTCACGGATGGACTGAGGATCCTCGGTGCGCGGGTTCTCGTCCGTGACCCACAGGATGTCGGCCTCGCGCGCCGCGATCTGCGCCAGATGCTCACGCTTGGTCGCATCGCGATCGCCGTCGGTGCCAAAGACGATGACGACTTTGCCGGGGGTCAGCTCGCGCGTTGAGCGCAGCGTCCACTCGAGAGCCTCGGGGGTGTGCGCGTAGTCGACGATCACGAGGGGCTGGGCACCGGGGGTCGGGTTGACCTTCTCCATGCGTCCGGGGATCTGGGGTGCATTTTCGACGGACGTGATGACGTCGGCCAGGTCGATGCCCAGGGTCACCGCGGACACGATGGCGACCGCGGTGTTTCTGGACGTTGACCTCACCCAGGATGGGCATTGCAACGCGGTGGCCGGTGCCGGTGGGGTCGACGAGCGTGAAGACCGTGCGCCCGATGGACTGGTCTGGCGCGATGTCACGGACCTGCCAGTCGGCGCTTTCGCTCGTCAGGGCTGACACGGTTGTCACCGGTACGGTCGCCTGCTTCGCCAGGCGACGACCCCATTCGTCGTCGACGCACACGACGCCGGCGCGGGAGTGCTCGGGGGTAAACAGCAGGGCCTTGGCAGCGAAGTAGTGCTCCATGTCGCCGTAGTAGTCCAGGTGGTCGTGCTGCAGGTTCGTGAAGGCGGCGACGTCGAAGACGATGCCGTCGACGCGGTGCAGGGACAGGGCGTGCGCCGACAGCTCGATAACACCGGCACCGCAGCCGTACTGCTCGGTCGCGGCCAGGAAGCGGGCGATGACGGGAGCCTCGGCGGTCGTGCGCACGGCCTCGAACGAGATTGGCCCGACGTGGGTTTCGACAGTGCCGCACAGGGAAGCCTCGGGGAAACGCGAGGCGATGGCCGCGCGCATCAGGTACGAGGTCGTCGTCTTGCCATTCGTGCCCGTCACGGCCATGGTCGTCAGGCGCGAGGCCGGGGCCGAGTAGACGTTGTCACACAGGGCGGGGACGATGCCTCGCGGATCAGCCACCTGAACGACCGGCACGCCCAAGCCTCGTTCACTGGGCCTGCTCGCGGCCGGCCTCATCCGTGAGAATCACGGTGGCACCGGCTTCGATGGCCGCGTGGGCGAAGCGGATGCCGTGCTGGGTCAGGCCGGGGATCGCCACGAACATCCAGCCGGATTCGCAGTCATCGGAGGAAACGGTCACGCCCGAGATCGCCAGGTCGGCGGTGTCGAGCGGCGTGGGGGCACCGTCCGCGCCGTAGAACCCCTGGACCTCGAGGCCTGCCAGGGCACGCACGAGCGGGATCGGATCGATGGACGGACGGATATCAATCACTGAGGTCATGTCTCTACTCTAGTTCGTCTACGCGCCCCCGTGTAGCACGCGCATGTTCGGTGACACAGTAGGATAGGAGTCATGCAGATCTTGACACGCAACGAAGCAGCACACCGCGCTGCCACCCTCGAGGTGTCCGCCATCGACGTCACCGTTGACGTTTCGGGTGCCATGAACACCTCGCGAGAGACCTACCCCGTCACCTCCATTCTGACGCTGGTCGCGCGCGAGGAACGCACATTCATTGACATCGCGGGACAGGTCGAAGCCGTTCTGCTCAACGGAGCGGATCACCCCTTCGACGACGAAGAAGACCGTGTCTGGGTGTCCGGCCTGCCAGTGGGGGGAGACCGCCACCCTCGAGGTGCGAGCGCTCGCGCGCTACTCGCGCAGCGGTGAAGGCCTGCACCGTTACGCGGACCCCGAAGACGGAGAGGTTTACCTCTATACGCAGTTTGAACCCAACGACGCTCACCGCGCGTGGCCGTGCGTCGACCAGCCAGACGTCAAGCCTGCGTGGACCTTCCACGTCATCGCGCCCCAGGATTGGGTCGTCTTCTCCAACGGCGTCGAGGTCGGCGTTGAGACCACCGCTGACGGAGTGACGCGCCGCGATTTTTCCACGACACCCCCGCTCTCCAGCTACATCACCGCGGTTGTCGCGGGTCCCTGGGCGGTCATCGAGGGTCCCACGTGGAGCGGTGGCGGTGCCGATGGCGGGCACGTCGAGCTGCCCCTGCGCCTGGCCTGCCGACGCACGCTCGCGCGCTACCTCGACTCCGAGGACGTCTTCGAGGTGACATGCGCGGGCCTGGACTTCTTCCACGAGCGCTACGGCATTACCTTCCCCTGGGGTTCCTACGACCAGATCTACGTGCCCGAATACAACTTGGGTGCCATGGAGAACCCCGGCTGCATTACCTTCAACGAGTCCTACATCTCCCGCTCCACGCCGACCTTCTCCGAACGCCAGCGCCGCGCGAACACGACCCTGCACGAGATGTGCCACATGTGGTTCGGTGACCTGGCGACCCCAGCATGGTGGGACGACCTGTGGCTCAAGGAGTCTTTCGCAGAGAACCAGGGGGCCAGCGCAATCGCGACAGCGACCCAGTACACGGGGGAGTGGGCGAACTTCGCGATGAACCGAAAGATCTGGGCCTACACGCAGGACCAGATGCCCACGACACACCCGATCGCCGCCGACATCCCGGACGTGGCCGCCGCTAAGACCAACTTCGATGGCATCACCTACGCCAAGGGGGCCGCCGTCCTCAAGCAGCTGGTCGCGTGGGTTGGAGAGGATGCCTTCTACGAGGGTGCCCGACGCTACTTCGACAAGCATCGCTTCGGTGCGACCAGCCTGGGTGACCTGCTCGAGGCACTCGAGGAGGCGTCCCACCAGGAGTTGGGTTCGTGGAAGAGCGCCTGGCTGGATACTCCCGGCCCTTCGACGCTGTCTGCCTCGTGGGAAACCGACCCCGTCGGCGCAATCACGAACTTCACTCTCCATCAGGGTGGCGAGGCATGCGGCGGTGTCCTGCGTCCCCACCGTGTGACCGTCTCGACCTGGCGTGCGGCCGACGGTATCCCTCGAGCGCACCCATGTTTTCGACGTGCGCATCGACGCCGAGAACGCACCCATCGACCCCGAGGGAGTGCTCGCCATTCCGGGTGGTGCTGCCTTCGTTGACCTCGTCGTCATCAACGACGACGACCTCACCTACGCGATCTCTCGTCTGGATGAGCGCTCCACCGACGTCGCTCTGGCCTACGTCGGCACGATCAACGCACCCATCACCCGAGCGGTCATCTGGGCGTCCCTGTGGAACGCGGTCCGCGACGGCCTGCTTGATCCGCGCCGCTTCATCGCTTCCGTCCTGGGTGCTGTGCCCACCGAGACCGAACCTGCGATCCGCGACCGTCTGCTGCTCTTCGTGGCCGAGGCCCTGTCCTCCTTCCTGCCCGGAAGTGTCCGCGCCGAGTCGCACGACCAAGTGCTGGCCACCACCATTCGCTTGGCGAGGGAATCCGTCGCCAGCGACGCGGACGCGTGGCGTGCCTACACGCGCGCGTTCATCGCTGAGTTCGCCGCCCGAGGCGGAGACGAGTACGAGGCCATGGTGCGCGGCTTTCGCTGCTGTCGACAACCCCGACATTGCCTGGCGTGCGCGCCGAGCGCTGGCTGCCCGAGGCCTCGTTGACGAGCAGACGATCCTCGCCTGGCGCGATGCCGATGGTTCCGGAGAGGCTGCCCGTATGGCTGTCGAGGCTATCGCCTCCCTGCCCGAGGAGACAACCCGCTCCCGCGCCTGGGCGTCGGTGATGTCCGATACCCTATCTAATGACTACTTGAGCGCGACCCTCGCGGGCCTCCAGGCGTCCTCCTGGGAGGGGGCCTCCGGCGTGGCTGAGGCCGTGGCGCGCATGCGCGAATACTGGGAGAGGCACACGATCGGCATGGCGCTGCGCTACGTGAGCGGCGTGCTCGACCTCAGCGTCGACGTAACGCGTGAGGGCAGCGTCGAAGCCAGTGTGACACTGCTGCGCTCCTGGCTTGATGCCCACGAGGACGCCCCAGCACAGCTGCGCCGCATCGTCGTCGAGCATCTCGACGACTTCGAGCGCCGCGAGCGCGTCCAGCACCGCTGGGAGCACGATCAGTGACACTGCACGAGGAGCGCCACGAGGAAGCAGGGGAGGAGAACGAGGCTACCAGGGGCCTCGGGACTGGACCCCGCTGCATCGATGTCACTCCTAACATCGATGCTGACCAACCCCCTCGACGCGGGCTACGAGCACTACAGAGCTGAGCACGGACCCACGCCAAACCGATTCGTCGGGCGGCTGGGCGTGTTCATCGTTGCTGTTGCCCTCGGCTTCGGATCCGTCGTGGCCACCGTCTCCCTGCGCACCCCCGTCGGGGACGTCAAGGCTGACCTCAAGCATCAGGCGGCGCAGCGCTCCGCTCAGGTCGCGACCCTGGACGACGAGGTGCAGTCCCTCGGGCGTGCGATCGACGGATACTCTCGCTCCGGGCCGACCACACAGACCGACCATGCTCTGGCTCTGGCGACTGGGTCGAGCGCCGTGAGCGGTCCCGGTATCACCGTGACCCTGACGGACCGAGCCACGCCCGGCAAGGGGAGCGGTGCCGTGCGCGACCAGGACCTGGCCATGGTCGTCAACGCCATGTGGGGCGCTGGCGCTGAAGCGGTGTCGATCAACGGGCAGCGGATCGGACCGACCACCTTCGTACGTACGGCGGGTTCCGTTATCCTGGTGAACATCACGCCCGTGTCCTCTCCCTACATCGTCAGCGCCATCGGAGACTCAAACGCGCTGTCCGTCGCCCTCGTACGCGGCAACACGGGCGACTACCTGTCCGCAGCCCAATCGGTGACCGGCATGACCGTCTCCACAAAGGTTGCGCCTTCCCTCTCGATGGACGCGCTCGCCCCGACCACCCCCCAATACGCCACACTTCTCACAGCTTCGACCGAAGGAGCCACATCGTGATTGCCGTCATCGGATTGATCATCGGAATCGTCCTGGGCATCCTGCTTGACCCCACCGTTCCCGCCTGGCTCGCGCCCTTCCTACCCGTTGCCGTTGTCGCAGGCTTGGACGCACTGTTCGGCGCGGGGCGCGCGTGGCTCGAAGGAAGGTTCGCGGACCGTGTGTTCGTCACGTCCTTCTTCTGGAACGTTGTTGTTGCCTGCCTCCTGGTGTTCCTCGGCTCTCAGCTGGGCGTGGGATCAGCCATGACAACCGCCGTCGTTGTGGTCCTGGGCATCCGTATCTTCTCCAATACCGCATCCATCCGCCGACTCCTGCTGAAGGCCTGATATGAGCGACCAGACGCCCCGTGCGATCCCCGTAGTCGATGATGCCGCGCCAGAGAGCCTCGCCGAGGCCTCGTTCGAAACGGATGCCACCGGCAAGCGCACCGCTTACCGCGAGTCTCACACAGGACCCGGGCTCTGGGCGCGCGCACGAGAAGCCTTCTTCGCTCTGCCGCGCGGCCTGCACATCGTCATACTCATCATCTTTATGATCCTCGGTTTTGCCCTGGCGACACAGGTACGCGCCCAGCATTCTGACCCCCTTGAGGGACTCTCCGAGCAGGACCTCGTCACCCTCCTGGACGAGCTGGGCACCCAGGAGCAGAACCTGCAGGGTAGGCGCGCTGAACTCGCCGGCGAACTCGATGATCTCCAAAGCGCCGCTAGCGAGGCGGACGCGCGCGAGCAGGCGTCCGCGAAAGCAGCGTTGCAGGCTCAGATCGCTGCGGGCACGGTTGCTGTCCAGGGACCGGGGGTGACTATCTCAGTCGCGGATCCCGGCGCTTCCCTCAGCCCCACCCAGTTTGTCATGACGCTGGGGGAGTTGCGTAATGCCGGTGCCGAGGCCATCGATCTGAATGGTGTGCGCCTCACGATGCGCTCGGCTTTCACCGGTCAGGCGGGTGGCATCATCGTCGATGGCACCCCGATCGCGGCGCCATACACGTGGACGGTCATTGGCGACTCTCAGACGATTGCCACCGCGCTGGAAATTCAGGCGGGTTCCGCCTCACAGATGCGCGCAAAGGGGGCCGTGGTAACAATCACCCCGACCGATTCGGTGACGATTCACTCCCTCGCCACGCCGCGTCCGGCCCAGTACGCAACCTATGAATAAACGCCCCCCGGCCTATAATGAATGTGGAGGTCACCGTGCCCGTGCTTGCGGGATGGTGAACGTTTACACTTATATGACAGTCCCGTTATGAGACCTTTGGAGCGCACCATGTCCGACAACCAGCCTTTTGACCCTACAGCAACGTCCGTTTTCGGCCTGATGCCCCTCACGGATGACGTCGAGGAGGCCCCGGTTGCTCTCTCTGCCCGTGATCGCGAGGCTGTTGAGGCGCTGCCCGCCGGATCGGCCCTGCTGATCGTTCAGCGTGGTCCCAACACGGGTGCCCGTTTCCTCCTCGACCCCGATGTGACGAACGCCGGTCGCTCGCCCCGAGCCGATATCTTCCTCGATGATGTGACCGTGTCGCGTAAGCACTGCCAGTTCATCGCCTCGAACGGACGCCACATCGTGCGCGATTCGGGGTCACTCAACGGCACCTACGTCAATCGTGAGCGCGTTGATTCCGTCGAGCTGCGTGCGGGCGACGAGGTTCAGATCGGCAAGTATCGCCTGACCTATCAGCCGTCGACCAAGCAGGCCTGACGTGACAGGATCGGCTGCTCGTATCCGCGACGCGCGCCCCGCTGCGGGCGTGTCGTCGTGGCCTCACGACGCCGATCATTCCCCTGAGCTGTCGATCGGGCGTGTCGTTGAGGAGTTGGCGGAAGAATTCCCCGCGATCTCACTGTCGAAAGTTCGCTATCTAGAGAGCGAGGGACTCGTGAACCCCGCGCGCACGGGGGCGGGCTACCGTAAGTACTCCGCCGCAGACGTGGAGCGTCTTCGCTACGTCCTGGCTGAGCAGCGTGACTCGTTCACTCCTCTGAGCGTGATCCGCTCGCAGCTCGATGCCCTCGACGCTGGCCACACGCCCACACGTCGTCGCGTCGCTCAGGTCGTATCCTCCGAGGGACAGACCGTGTCTTTGGGCGGGCGCCGCGCGATTCCGGCCAGCGATCTGGCTGACCTGACGGGCGTCGACATGGACACGCTTGAACGCTATTCTCGCCTCGGCCTGATCACCCCGGACCTGGCGGGGTATTTCCCGGCCCGGTGTGTTCGTGCTGTCACTGCGATCGCGCGCCTGGAGTGTGCGGGCGTTGACGTGCGTGTCTTGCGCGCCGTTCGTCAGGGTGCGGAGCGCAGCGCAGATATCATCGACCAGACGGTGTCCTCCCAGAGGGGACGAGGCCGTGGCGCTGACCGCGAGCGGGCACGTGCGCGGGCGATTGAGCTGGGTGATTTATTCGCTGAGCTGCATCGCGAGATGCTGACGGTGGCAGTGTCGGCGCTGTCCGATGAGGGGATCTGACTCTCATCGTTAATCTCCATCTTTAACCTCAAGGTTAGACGCGCCGGGAGGGTCGTTGACCACCCATCGTCGGTGCACTACCGTAGTCCTGTTCTCATCCATACCCAACGTCAAGGAGTCCCACAGTGAGCGCACAGGCCAGCGCCGTATCTCGGCAAGGCATGCTTTTCGGCGACCCGCTTGAGGGCATTGAAACGGATGAGGTCGGCTATCGCGGACCCATCGCGTGCAGCGCCGCTGGCATCACCTATCGCCAGCTGGATTACTGGGCTCGCACCGGTTTGCTCCAGCCCTCGATCCGCGCAGCGCGCGGTTCTGGATCTCAGCGTCTCTACTCATTCCGAGACATCCTGGTTCTGAAGATCGTGAAGAAGCTCCTGGACGCAGGCGTATCTCTGCAGCAGGTGCGCGTGGCCGTCGGCTCCCTGCAGAACAGGGGAGTGGACGACCTGGCGTCGATCACCCTCATGAGCGATGGTGCCTCCGTCTACGAGTGCACATCGACCGATGAGGTCATTGATCTTCTACAGGGTGGTCAGGGCGTTTTCGGTATCGCTGTGGGACGCGTCTGGCGTGAGGTCGAGGGGGTCTCTCGCTAAGCTGCCGCTCGAGCGTCCCGACGGTGCCTACGTCGATGATTTGGCTGTGCGTCGTCACGTCAAGCGCACCGCCTCCTGAGTGCGAGGTGTCGCGCGAGCAAGGGTAAAGGTATGCGCCGCGCAACGGTCATGACATAAAGGCTGTGGGCCAGGCTTGATGCCTGGCCCACAGCCTTTTCTTGTTGGTGGGGAAAGACGCCTACTTGCGGCCCAGCGGGCGGCGAATCGTGTAGGCGGTATCCAGGTCGGTGATCTCGACCGTCACCATGCCATGCTCGTCGACGATGTAAGACTCCTCGATGAGAGGTCCATCCTCGGTGCGCACAACCTCGATCGATTCAAGGTCCACGTCGCTGCGGCGCAGGCTCTGATCGAAGGGGAAGATGACTTCACCGCAGGGCTGCAGGTCGCCGCGGGGCACCCAGGACTCGTCGAACGACGAGTACTCGACGAAGCGGAAGTAGCCGATGTTGTGCGCCGCTCGGTAGCAGCGCTTAATCGTCAGCGTCTCGCCGGGAGCAAGCTCCGTGTTGGGCTCGAGCAGCGTGTCGAAGGAGATGAAAGGAGCCACCGTCGCGCTCACGGAACACGCCGACGCCGCGCGAGAGCTGCTCGCGCACCGTGTAGGCGGCTTCGGGATCGGCACCGATGGCCAGGCCGATGGCGGTCGAGGCTGCCGTGTGCGGAGAGCGGTGGACGCGGCGACCGAAGCGGGCACGCAGGATGCGCGCGACGAGCGGCAGCTGGGAGCCGCCACCCACGACGTACAGGCCTGCGACGTCACCGCCGAGCTGACCGACCCCGGAGGCATCGGGGACGAGCAGGGGTTCCATGGCCTCGACCGTTGCATTCACGAGCGGTGTTGCGGCGTCATAGAAGTCCGCGACGGGGATCGTCGTGGGCTCGCCGTTGACGGGTACGGTAATGAACTTCGACGAGGGGGGAGAGGGCCTCCTTGGCGGAGCGAGCGTCCTCGATGAGGCGTTCCCACGCGGCGTCTCCGAGCAAACCGGAGTCAGTGCCCGCCGCTGCTGCGAGACGGTTCGCCAAAATGACGTCGAAATCATCACCGCCGACCAGGTTCAGGCCGCGCGATCCCAGGACCTCGTGCAGTGTGCCGGTGGCCGACACGATAGAGGCGTCGAAGGTACCGCCGCCGAGGTCGTAGACGAGGATCGAGGTGCGCTTCGAGTTCAGGGTACCCGCGTGGCGATGCGTGTACTCGAAGCCCGCAGCGGAGGGCTCGTTGACCATCGCGAGGACGTCCCAGCCTGCACGGCGGAACGCCTCGAGGGTCAGGAAGCGCTGCGCAGACCAGGCGTGCGCGGGAATGCCGACGAGAGCCTCAAGCTTCTCCGAGGCGGGCACGGAGGCAACCGACGAGTTCGTGCGCACCGTGCGCGCGACATACGTCAGGAAGCCGGTGAGCGCGTCGAGTACGGAGATGCTGTGGTTGCCCAGGCGCAGTGTGGATGTGTCGGTAACCGACGGATCCGACAGCAGGCGCTTGAAGGAGCGCAGGTGGGGCGCACCCTCGCGGGCAGCATCCTCGGCGTCGAAAGCCGTAGACGAGATGATCGCCGTCCAGCGCGAGGATTGACGGAATGAAGTCCACCGTATCCTCGCGGTTGTTCACGAAAGAGACGATGGGGTAGTTCCCCCGATCAACAATAGCAATCGCGGTTGTCGTGGTACCAAAATCTACTCCGAGTCTCATAGGACTAACCCTTATCGCGCATTTGTCAGCCTCTCCTAGAACGTCTCGCCGGTGCTTCGCACGTTTTTCCGGTAACGTGCGCTGTATAATTGTGACTAAGGTCCATGCGACCAGAAAATACGCCGTTCCGGCGATAGCGTCAACTACATAATGGTTACCCGTTGCGATAATCGTCATGATGGTCAAAATTGGATGAAAAGTTACGATGAGGCGCGCTCGCCATGAGCGCCATACGTAGGTTCCGAGCATAAAAGCTACCCAGACCGACCAGCCCGTATGCATTGATGGCATGGCTCCGTAGGGGTTGGCGAGGGTGCCGAAGAGGTGAGAATACGCGGAGGTGTGCTGGGCGACCGCATCCGTGATGCCGAACTCGGGAACGAGGCGTGGGGGAGCAAGTGGGTAGGTCCAGTAGGTGATAAGCGCGCCCAGTGTCATGACGACGAGCGTCCAGCGGGCACGCGAGTAGTACTGCGGAGAACGGACCCACAGGGACGAGCAGTGTAAGCCCGGTGAAAGAGAAAGAACGTCACGGCGTATTGCATGGACGCCAGTGAGGCGAGCATCGGATGAGCCGCAAGCCATGAGTTCACGGGCGGCTCAATGTCAATGCCGAGCGAGCGCTCAGCGGAGACGACGTCGTGCGCGTGTGCAACTGCGACGCTCTCGCTGGCTCGCGCCAGGAATGAGAGAACGGAATAGGTCAGGCAGGCGAGGGTGAGGACCAATACCTCCCGCACGGGATGTCTCGCCGTTTGCTGTGTGTGATGGTCCGTAGTCATGATCGTAACTCTAGCGCGTGCGCGTCGAGGGACCAGGGGAGCTAATCGGACATAATATACATTATCGGATCGTTGGGGTGGGGATGAGAAGAGGCCGCGCAGTATTCCGCTTGACGCGTCCGGTAGAATGGGCACGTTTCTTATCTACGTCCAGGAGGCTGTTATGGCTGACCGCGCACTGCGTGGCATGCAGATCGGTGCCAAGTCCCTCGAGTCCGAGGACGGCGTCGTTTTCGCCGATCGTTTCATTGTTCGTTACGCGTGCCCGAATGGACACGAGTTCGAGGTGACACTCTCCAGCGAAGCCACGGCTCCGGCGACCTGGGAATGCAAGTGTGGCCAAACCGCCGAACTTATCGGCGAGACTGAGGAAGATGAGGATAACAAGCCCGTCAAGCCTCAGCGTACGCACTGGGACATGCTGCTGGAGCGCCGCTCCATCGAGGAACTCGAGATCGTCTTGACCGAGCAGCTGACCGCTTACCGTGAGGGTCGCTTGCGCCCCGAGGGGTCCTACCGCAAGGGCTAATCCCTGCGAAACAGCGAACGCGCGGCCTGAGCCAGACGGCTCAGGCCGCCTTTTGTGACCATCGCCAGTTCCTCGACGAAAATCGACGAGTCGAGCTTCGATTCACCCGCCATGCGCTCATCGAAAGGTGATCGGCACCTCGACAATCGTCGCTCCCCAGTGAGCGCTCGAGCTCCGTCATCTCCACCTGGAAGCCGAAACCGGTCGCCTCGACGCGCCCCAGGATGCCATGCGTCGACAGGAAGGACGAACGGTGCACCCGCAGCCCCTGCTGTCGCATCGCGTACGGGTGTCCCCAGACAAAAACGGACATAATAATTGCCCGCCTTTGACAGAGCGACGCGCTTGGCCGACCAGCCATTCACCTGGCCGCCGCGCACCCAGCGCGAGCCGATGACGAGGTCCGGACGATCCGGTCCCGCCCATACGGGACAGCAGTTTGGGCAGATCTACCGGGCGGTGCGAGCCGTCTGCGTCCATCTGGAGGATAAACGGATATCCATGCTCGATGCCCCAGCCCATGCCATCGACGTAGGCGGTGGCCAATCCTGACTTAGCGGGCCGGTGCAGGACGAACAGTCGCTCCTCCCCCGCGCGGCGCTCGTCGACCCACTCCCCCGTGCCGTCCGGCGAAGAGTCGTCGACGATGAGGACGTGCGCGGCCGGGACGTGGGTCCAGATCTCCTCCAGGATCGTCGGCAGCGTCGACATCTCGTTGTAGGTGGGGATCACGATGAGGGTGTTGTCGCCATGGGGTGACGGAGAAAGACGCTGCTTTGTAGTCATGAGCCACATTCTGCCTGTTTTAACGAGTGGTCGCACGTGCTGCACGTTCGGCGATGCCCCACCGGATCGCGCTCACCCATCCCGAGACGGCGATCAGCAGGCTGAGTCCCATGAACGCGAAGGGGATCGTCTCCCCCGCCCGGGCGGTCACGGTGAGCGAGGAACGCAGCGGTACATCGGCGACCAGCGTCGCCACAGACTCCGTGTCCGTAGAAGCGAGCACACTTCCATCGGGGCGGATCACGTAGGAATGACCGGTCGTTGATGACTGGACGGCGCTGCGTGAGTACTCCATCGCCCGCATGCGCAGCAGCTGGCCCTGCTGTGCAGACTCGCCGGAGGAACGGAAGTGATAGTTGTTTCGACGGCGTGACAATCATCTGTCCACCGCGGGCTACGCCCTCGCCGATAACCGAGGGATAGGCGCCCTCGAAAGCAGATACCGACGGCCACGGGAACCCGGCGCCCGTCGCGAGCAGGCACCCTCATGAGCGGGGTTTCATCCCCGGCCTCCATGTCCTTGGCGGACTGGGCGGCTTCGGTGGCGAAAGACGCGATGAACTCGCGGAAGGGAATGAACTCACCGAAGGGTACGGGCACGTGCTTGGAGTAGCGTGCTTTCTCGTCGATTCCCACGCCCGGACGCCAGATCGCAAGCCAATTCTTTCACGCGGTCACGGTCGTTGAGGTTCGTGTAACCGATAAGGATCGGCGCATCCAGGGCCACTGCCGCCTTATCAACGATGGATCCGATATCGGCGAAGGCAACGGGATCACGATCCACCGATCCTTCGCCCCATAGGGCCACGTCGATCGGTTTGTCGATGACCGCAGGATCGGCTGCCAGGCTGAGCGAAGCCCGCATGTTATTGCTCGTCACCTCGCCCGGGTGGCTGTAGGCCCGCGGACCCGGCAGAGCGATGTCGCCTGAACGACGCCGACGCGCAGGTAGCCCTCCTCGGCCTTGTTCGACAGCGGGATCGCCAGGGGTGCGATAACACCAGCGAGTACGAGGACGGCCAGGAACGGGCGAGAAAACCAATGTTCACGCCGCACGGCTGCATCACGGTAAGCGAACATGCGTCGGGTCAGAACCGCGAGGAAGATGACGGCGGCTGTCACGACGGTCGTCCCGCCATAGGGTGCCAGATGTCCCAGCGGTGCATCCACCTGCGGCAGAGCCACGGACCCCCAGGGGAAGCCCGACCACGGCCAGCGCGAACGAGCGGCATCCACGCCTGCCCACGTGATCGCATAGAGGAGCGCTTGCATGAGTGGGCCGCGCGCCCATGACCACAGCTGCGTCCACCGCGTAAACAGGACCCAGCCGCACAGGAAGAGCGTTTGAGCGAAGGCAAGGACAAACCACGCCGGCTTCATGCCCACGGCCATGGGAACCCAGTCGATAAGAGGCAGCCACATGCTCATCCCGAACGCGACCGTCACGGTGAGCGCGCGAGGAGCCCGGGCCTCGTCGATGCGGGAGATGAACAGGGCCAGCGCTGGGATCGTCATCCACCACCACCCGATCGGCGGGAAAGCGGAGTACAGGGCCAGGCCAGCGGAGGCTCCGATCAACGCATCCCCGCACACGTGTGCGAACGACACTCGGTGCAAAATCTCCCGATGCACCCATGCCTACCTCCCCGGAGTGTCAAATGGTGGACCAGGCCACGATACCGCGACCGATACGATCCTTGGCGGCCTCGGCCCGACGTGCGAGATCGCTCGTGGGCGCGGCGGAGGCGATCTGTCCCAGACAATCCATGACCTGGCGCATCCAGCGCACGAAGTCGCCAGCCTGAATATCAGTCCCGTCGATGGCGGTGGCCAGCGTCGAGCCGTGCGCCCACGCGAGTGTCGCAGACATGAGTCCCGCATCCAAGAACGGCGTCGGGTCGCACCCGCACTGCTTCTCTACGCGGTGCACGCGCGCGAGCGTTCCCAAGGATTCTTCCCACGCCGTGCGCAGACGGATGCCGACACCGGTGGGGGCCAGCTCGTTGGCGTCGTCGTCACTGCGAGAGTCGTACACCAGGGCGGAGACCATCGAGGCAAGCTCGGCCTCGTCCAGGTCGTTCCACGCGCCCTCGTTGAGTGACATCGCGATCACCAGGTCACGCTCACCGAAAATGCGGCGCAGCCTCTCCCCCGACGCCGTCACCCGGTCGCCGTCCAGAAAACCGAGGCGCTCGAGGACCGCGCAGACACGGTCAAAGTGGGCTGCCACCGAACCCGTCTGAGAGTCGATGGAGCGGCGCAGAAGATCGATCTCACGTCCCAGGCGCGCCCACTGGGCACCCGCACGCGCATGCTCCTCGCGGTGAGGGCAGCGGTGCGCGGGGTGGGTACGCATGGCCGCGCGCAGCTCTCCGATCGTGTCCGCCTCGCCCGAGGCCTGGGCGGGCAGTGGGTAGCATCCCTTGGCCGCGCCCGAGCGCAACTCTCCAGCGATGCGGGTACGTTCCTTCGTGCGGCGCAGGGCCGAACCGCCAGGGATCGACATGTGTCCGACGACGGCGATACCGCCGCGCACGTCCTCCGGAGCCAGCGCCCGCCAGGTGGCATCCTCGGCGATGACGGAGACCTCGGCGCGGCCCGAGGCGGACGTCGCCTTTCGCGCCGACGACGCACAGGCGCGTCTTACGCCCGCGGATCAGGGCGAGCACATCTCCCGGGCGTACGCCCGCAAGCACCCGACGAGACTCGTCGCGCGTCTCGCGCTTACGTGCGCGCGCACCCGACTTTTCAGCCTGGCTGATGCGATCACGCAGCATGAGGTACTCGCCGACATCGCCCGCGGAACAGGTCAGGTCATCGGCGATCGCGTGCTGCCGTGCCTCGAGTTCGGTCAGACGCGTGGCCAGCTGCACAACGGCCGAGTCGGCCTGGAACTGTGCGAACGAGGACTCCAAGACCTTTCGGGTCTGCGTGCGCGTTGAGCGGGCCAGCAGGTTGACGACCATGTTGTAGGTCGGCGTGAACGCAGAGATCAGCGGATAGGTACGTTTGGACGCGAGCGCCGCGACCTCCTCGGGTGCCACTCCCCCCGCGGTGGGAGACGACTGCGTGCCCCTCGGTGTCGATGCCTCGGCGTCCCGCGCGTCCTGACAGCTGCGTAAACTCGCCAGCGGAGAGCGACACGTGCGCCGATCCGTTCCACTTCGTCAGCGATTCGATGACGACGGTGCGCGCAGGCATGTTAATGCCCAGGGCCAGTGTCTCGGTCGCGTAGACCATCTTGACCAGCCCCTGGGAGAACAGGTGCTCGACGGCCTCCTTCATGAGAGGCAACATGCCGGCGTGGTGGGCGGCGATGCCGCGCATAAGGCCACGCTTCCAAGCGTCAACACCGAGCACGACGGCATCCTCGGGGGCGATCAGGGCGATGACCTCGTCGACGTAGCGTTCGATCTCGGCCGCCTCCGAGCGCGTCGTCAACGTGATACGCGTGAGCAGCACTTGGCGCACGGCATCCTCGCAACCCGCGCGCGAGAAAATGAAGGTGATCGCGGGCAGCAGGTGGGCGCGATCCAGCGAGATGAGTGTGGAAGGCCGCGACTCCCGGCGCACGCGCACGGGTCGATTCCACGAGCGAGATCCGCGCCCGCCGCGCATCCTCGAGTCGTTCGTAGCGGCCACCAGCTCGGGGTTGAGCTTGCGCTTGCCGGTTGGCGCGTACAGGTCGAAGATGTCCTCCCCGACGATCATGTGCTGGTAGAGGGGGCACCGGGCGTTGCTCCGAGACAATGATCTCGCAGGATGAGCGAACCTCGCGGATCCACGCCCCGAACTCCTCCGCGTTCGACACGGTCGCCGACAAGGCGATGATCGACACGTGCGCGGGCAGGTGAATGATCACCTCTTCCCACACAGGTCCGCGCATCTTGTCGGCCAGGTAGTGCACCTCGTCGAGGACAACGACGCCCAGGTCATCCAGGGATGCCCCCGCGTAGATCATGTTGCGGCACACCTCGGTCGTCATGACGACGACCGGAGCTTTGGAGTTAATCGACGTGTCGCCGGTCGCCAGGCCGACGTTGTCCGCCCCGTAGAGGTCGCACAACTCGAGGTACTTCTGGTTGGACAGCGCCTTGATGGGCGTCGTGTAAAGGCGCGCATGCCCGCGCTGCAGGGCCACGTAGGCACCGAACTGGCCGACGATAGTCTTGCCCGCGCCCGTGGGTGCCGCCACCAGGACGGAGTTGCCCGCCTCGACGGCGTCGAGCGCGTCAAGCTGGAAGGGATCGGGAGTAAAGCTCAGTCCCGCCACCCAGCGTCCGCGCAGGGACGAGGCCGCGCGGGCGTGCTCCTGGAAGGCAGCGTAGCGCTGGGCCGCACTGCCCTCGCCGACGCTCGTGCGTTCCTCGGTGCGTTCGACCCCGTTTGTCGGTGGCGCGGTGTCGGCGTCGTTTCGGGCTCACGATTGGTCCTCCTGGGTCCACACGTCGATGATGGAGCGGGCACGTGCCCCGGCCTCGGCCCGACGGTCGGGAGAAACCGCGCGCACGTGGGCTGCGATGTCAGTGAGGAGGCTCAAGCCCCACTCGTCGTTCCATACGGGTACGTCGATGCGCGCTCCGCCCTCGCTCAGCTCAGCGACAATGGTGCCACCGTACTCGTCAGCGATCCAGCGGGCCGGGCGATCCACGTCGAGCCTCCACGCGGGTGCGTCGTCGCGCACCCGGCGCGGTGCCTGCAGGCGCGGGCCATTCACCCTCACATCCGAGATTGACGTCACCGCGAAGGTGCGCGGAGCGCGGGCCGTATCACACCAGCCGCGCAGCAGCCAGCCCGTCGCCGAGGCCTCCAACGACCACGGGTCGACGACGCGATGCGAGACCTGGCCGCGGGTCGACACGTAGTCGAAGGACACGCGCTCACGCCGCTCCAGGGCATCACGCAGCGCCTCCACGATCCTTGACGAGGCCGACGCGGGCGACGCGTCAATCGTGCCCGAGCCGCCCGCCTCCCCCAGCCCACCCAGCGCGGAGACGACGAGGGCAGCGTGAGGCAAGTGCGCGGCCACGTCCGGCGCCAGAAGCGGCGCGATCGCCGAGAGTCCAATCAGGAGAGCCTGAGCCTCAACCTCGGACAGACGCAAGGGCGTACTCGCGCCCAACGTTGAGCGCAGCGACACGCGCTGCTCCTCCTCGAAAAGTCCCCCAGTCCACCTCGAAAGACTCACCGGGCAGAGAATCACCGACCGATGCCAAGTACTCAATGTCGCGGCGTACCTGGCGGCGCGTGCGGCCAAAATGTGCGCCTATATCATCCACGTGCACGCCGGGATGCTCGGCAATCCACGCAACCATTGAGGACAGACGCACGAAAGCGAGGGACACGTTCTCAGGCATCGCCACCTCCCCAGGCGGCCGCCGCGCGCAAACGCTCCAACATCGCCTCTCGAAGCACCTCGGGACCCACCACGACAACGTCGGCAGCCACCGGCAGCAGGCGGGCAATCCACGTGCCCAGCTCGCCATCCTCCAACGCCATGGACTCCCAGCCCTCCCGTGGAGAACGCTCATCGACAGCCTCAGCCACGGCCTCGTACCCGAGGAGCAGCGAACGCGCCGCGCTGCCCTGAGCGCACCCACACGAGCGGAGACACCAGCGACGAGACACGCGGGACCGAACCTGAGGGCGCGACCGACGCATCGCCGCTCTCCCCCAGGAACTCCACACCCGAGCGCACCCTCGAAACACGGAACGTGCGCTGCGCGCACCGATCCAAGTCCCACCCCCACAGGTACAGCGCCCGCCCCTGCACGGTCAGCGCCCACGGCTCCACCGCACGCTGCGTCAAACCCCCCGACCCCGGATATTCAAAGCTGACGACGCGGCGCTCGCGGATCCCGCGCGCGAAAGCAGTCGCGGCTTCTAGCCCCGTCAAAGCCGAGCCGGATCACGGGCGCGGACACCTCCTCCTCCGAGGATGCTGCCGCCTTTGGCGTCAACGGAAGCGGCCAGAACGTCCCCGCGGTCCCACGCGCGCGCCGCAAGCGAGAGTAGCGCGCGATCCGTGGCCCCCACCTCGATGTCGGGGGCAAGAGAATCCCGGTCGATGCTGTAGTGCTCCCCTCGCCCGATCCTCAGCAGCACGCCAGCGTCGCGCAGCGCATCCTTATCACGCTGAAACTGAGTCTCGAAGGCATCATCGGCGAGGCCTCGATAGCCAGGGAAGTGCGCGCAGCTGGGCCTTCGTGCGTCCCGGTTGGGCACCGAGGAGCTCGACAAAAAGCTCAAGGACGCGCACGTTCGCGGCAGGAGCGGTACTCACCCGCCTACCCTACGTCCAAACGTGCGCGTCCTTCGGGACGGCTCACCGCCAGGAGTCAGGACTGCGGTTCCTCGGCGGGACTCACGTAGTCATTCGTTGCCACCGACGCGGGATCCACGGGGCCTTCCAGCTCACCGAGCGAGTCCAGGAAGGTCACCATCTGCGCCCACGTGGTCAGGTCCTGCATGCCGGTCGCGTGACCGGACGTGCCCAGCCACAGGGGCACAGTCGCCGCGAGCACCGCGTTTCGCGCTCGCCAGAGAGTCCTCGCTCGCCAGCGAGTCATCCCAGGGCTTCGTGGCGTCGATAGCGATCTGCGGGTCAGCCGCAATCGCGTTCATCGCGTCGGTCGTCGCCTTCACGACGGCGCGCGCCTGCTCGGGGTGTGCCTGCGCCCACTTGTGCGTCGTGATGATCGAGGCACTCACGAGCGGAGTGTGGGAAGGATCGAGCGGGATCTCGCGAATCTCCAGACCAGCCAGGCGCATCTGAACGGCATCGTTGTTGGTGAAGCCGACGACCGCGTCAACCTGACCCGATGCGATAGCGGCCTGCTGCGTGTAGCCGATCAGCGAAATCGTCACGTCCGACTCGGCCAGGCCAGCCTCCTGCATGGCCGAGCGCGTCGCGTAGTAATTCGCACCGTGCTCGCCGGGGATGCCGACCGTCTTGCCCCTTCAGGTCAGCCAGCGTCGTAATCTCAGAGCTCGCCGGGAACGATGACCGTCCCCGGGTAGGAGGCGTAGTACTGACCGATCGAGACGATGTCCAGGCCCTGTGCGGCGGCCGCGACAGCCTCGTCACCAGAGGCAATCACCACGTCCTCCTCGCCAGCCAGGAGCGCCGTGAAGAATCCCTCGTGCGAACCGTGGTGGCGGATCGTCGCGTCGATACCCGCCTCGTTATACATGCCCTGCGCGTCGGCCACGTACACGGGCGAGAACTGAATATTGGGAATGTAGGTCAGGCCGATCGTGACGTTCGAGGCGTCCTTGGAACCCGACTGAGTGGCCGACCCACCGGGGGCGCACGCCGCCAAGGCAAGCGAGGCGCACGCGCCGAGGGCAACGAGGCGAAGAGCGTGAGACGTGTTCAAGGGGTTCTCCTTCACTGCGTGATGTCGTAACGCTTGGACCGCTCGATCCGGTACACGATCGTGTAAAGGAGGGTCGCCATCGTGCACAAATGATGATGATGACGAACATCCCGGCGGTGTCGACGTTGTTTCTCATTTGAGTGAGTACCTGCCCGAGGCCGGTTCCGCCCATGACCATCTCCCCCACGACAGCACCCGTGACGGACAGCGCGAAGCCGTTGCGCAGGCCACCCAAAATGGCGGGCGCGGCGAGGGGTAGCTCCATGTGCCAGGCCATCGACCACCCCGTGGCCCCATCGAGCGCGGCGGCTTCAAGTAACTCACGGTCAATATGACGCAGGCCAACCACCGTGGAGACGAGGATCGGGAAAAACACCATGAGGGCGCACAGAACGACGATGGCGACAAAGCCATAGCCGACCCACAGGACCAGGATGGGCGCGATAGCGATGGCGGGCAACGCCTGCGTCGCGCCGAGGAAGGGTTCGACCGCAGCGGCCAGCAGCCGCGAGCGATAGATCGCGTAGGCCGACGGCAATGCGACGGCTGATCCGAGAAGACACCCCGCAATGGCCTCAGCACCCGTAATCCGAACCCTCTCCCACGTCATCGGGAGGGCGAGCACGAGACGCCCCTTAGCGACGACGGACTGAGGGGTGGGCAGACGCCAGGCTTCGATGCCGGTCAGCGTCGTCGAGAGCCACCACCCCGCCAGCATGAGGGCGAGGAAGATGATCGGTGCTGCCACGGCGAGAGCACCGTGAGGCTTGTTCCGAGATGCCACGACTAACTTTCCGACACCGGGGTACGCGTAGCACAGCAGGCGCACGGATGCACCTCATGCACTCCTCCCATCCGGACTGTAACCGTCGGTGCCGGAATTTCACCGGCTCAACCGCCCTAATCTGTGAGGGTGGGTCGCGGACTATCACCGCCGGTTCGGACTTTCACCGACCCCGGAGTACTCGCCAGCCATTGTGCCACGTGCACCCGTCACGTGCGACACGTGCTCGCAGGACAAGAGCGGGACGAGGCCTGGGCCTCGTCCCGCTCATCCGTACAGGTGTGCGCTCAGTGCGTATGAGCATTAGCGAGTTCGCGCAACGCCTCGACCTCGCGGTGGGCGTCCTCCGCGCGGAAAACCGCCGAACCCGCGACAAAGTTGTCGGCACCCGCCATCGCTGCGCGCTCGATGGTCGCGCGCGAAATACCGCCGTCCACCTGGATCGAGACCTCGAGTCCGGCAGCGTTAATCGCGGCGCGGGTGCGCTCAATCTTGGGGATCATCTGCTCGATAAAAGACTGTCCGCCAAATCCCGGCTCGACCGTCATGATGAGGATCATGTCGAACTCATTGAGGATATCGACGAAGGGAGCGATGTCCGTCGCCGGCTTGAGGGCCAGGCCGACCCGCGCTCCCAGACGGTGCAGCTCCCGGGCCAAGCGCAGGGGCGCGGCCACGGCCTCGGCGTGGAACGTCACCGAATGGCAGCCGACCTCCGCGTACTGCGGTGCCCAGCGGTCCGGATCCTCAATCATGAGGTGGGCGTCCACGGGCAGAATGCCCGACTTGACGACGGCCTCGGCGACCGGCAGACCCCAGGACAGATTGGGCACGAAATGGTTATCCATGACGTCGACGTGGGCGACGTCGGCACCGGCGATCTTCGTGAGTTCGCCGCGCAAATCGGCGATATCGCAGTTCAGGATCGACGGGCTAATCGTGGCGCTCATAACGCATATGCTAACGCTTGCGTAGGCACGCCACAAACATAAGATCGGTGCCAAACCGGTGGTCCCACAGCTGCAGAGTACGTCCCTGCGTCCCCGAGATGCGGCCTGCCGCGGGTGGTACTTCGAGGGGGTAGGGCGCGCACTCGTCAGCCAGGGCAACGGTGTCAAGGAGTTCAACCTCGCCACGCTCCAGGAGACGGATCACCTGGTCGCGGGTTTCGGCCGCGTGCGGGGAACACGTGATGTAGGTCAGGACGCCGCCGGGACGCGTGAGGGCGACCGCGCGGTCCAACAGCTCGGCCTGGAGCACCGTCAGCTCCTCGACGTCACCGGGCGTGCGATTCCATCGGGATTCAGGGCGTCGGCGCATCGATCCCCATGCCCGAGCAGGGGGCGTCAACGACGACTCGGTCGAAGGATGCTAGCGGCCAGGGCACTCTGGCCACCGCCGAAGGTTCGCCCATCGCCGCTGACGACCTCGATCGACTCATACAGGCGCGTCGTGCGTTCAATGAGGCGTGCACGGTGCTGGTGAACCTCGTTGGCGGTCACGCGTGCTCCACGCTCAGCGGCCAGCCCAGCGAGCATTGCGGCCTTGCCGCCCGGTCCGGCGCACAGGTCGAGCCAGCGGGCGTCCTCTCCCCCGTTAACGGGGGCCTGCGCCGCAATCATCGCGGCGAGCTGGGACCCCTCATCCTGGGCACCCGAACGCCCATCGCGGATCGAAGGAAGTCGGGCGGGGTCACCCGACTCGAGCAGGACAGCGCGCGGGGAGACCGCGCCGAGTGCGACGCGAGTATCCAGGATGTCCTCAGCCTCGTCTGCCAGTTCGTCGACGTCTCATGAGTCCCGGGCGGGCCACCAGGGTGACCGTGGGAACCTCGTTGTCGGCGGCGAGAAGATCCTCGAGTTCGTCGGTCGAGTAGCCGTGCGCCTCCAAAGCCTCGCGGAAAGGCACGGACCATCCACGCGGGGTGCGAGTAACGCACGCCCAGGGCCTCGTCTTCATCTTCGATAGCGGCCAATGCGGCCTCGCGCTCGGCATCCTCCTCGCGGGTAATCGAGCGCAGGACGGCGTTGACGAAGCGAACCGGACCATCGGTCAGGTGCTCGCGCGCGACGTCGACCGTCGCAGACACGGCCGCGTGGTCGGGCACGCGCATATCGAGGAGCTGGTGTGCGCCCATACGAGCCAGGACCAGAACACGCGGATCCAGGTCAGCCAGCGGACGATCCACGTGGCGGGCGATCACCCAGTCGAGGCGACCGATGGCGCGCAGCGTGCCGTGCACGAGCTCGGAGGTAAAGGCGGCATCCCGATCACTGAAGTGCCCCTCTCGGCGTGCCTGACGCAGCGCCTTGGGCAAGACGATGTTCGCGAAGGCACCCTGGGTGGCCACCTCGTGAAGCACCTCGTAGGCGATGCGACGGGGCTCGTCGGCCCGCCGCAGCTTACGGTACCCGTCGGAATAGCGACGCTCACTCATCGTGCATCCTCCAGCTCGCCGCCAAGACGCATCCCGGCATCGGGCCGTGCTCCCCTGGCCCACGCGGCGGCATCCATCCACGACTTACCGGCGGGGGCAACCTGCCCGAGGACCAACGCGCCGCGTGCGCAGCCGACGGTAACCTGCTTCTTGGTGACCTCCAGCTGGCCCGGCTCCAGATCGTCGCGCTCCACGGGGGTGGCCGCGCCGAGCTTCATGCGCGCGCCGCCGGGCAGCACCGTGTAGGCCCCCGGGTTGGGGGTGACGGATCGGATGACGCGGTCCTCGTGCGCGGCATCATGGGTGAAAGACACGTAGCCGTCGGCATGCTCAAGGCGTCGTGCGTGCGTGATGCCCTCGGTGCGCTGAGGGATCGCCGTTGCGCTGCCGTCCTCGAGCGCATCGACCACGGCGAGCACCTGGCCAGCCCCGGCCTGCGCCATCGACGTCAGCAGCTCACCTGCGCTTTCACGGCCAATGGGAACCTCCACGCGAGAGTAAACGTCGCCCGTGTCGAGGCCCTCCTCGAGGGTGAAGACACACGAGGCAGTCGTGGGGTCACCCTCGCGGATTGCCCACTGCACGGGCGCGGCCCCCCGCCAGCGGGGCAGGTCGGAAAAATGCAGGTTCACCCAGCCGTGGGTGGGCATCGCAAGAACGGCGGGAGGAACCAGGCCACCGTAGGCCACGACGACGCCGAGGTCAGCGCCGACTTCAGCGAGACGCTCACCGATCTCGGGGGTCTTCAGCGTCGTGGTCTCGAGCAGCTCCACACCGGCCTGCGCGGCGACCTCGGCGACCGGGGATGGATGCATGGTCTTGCCACGTCCACGGCGCGCCGGAGGGCGGGTGATGACCAGGGCGACCTCGTGGGGAGACGAGAGCAGGGCACGCAGCGTCGGGACTGCTGCTTCGGGGGTTCCAGCGAAAATAATGCGCACGAGCGCCAGTTTACGGCACCGGGCGGTCTCGGACTTAGAAGAGCTCCGGTGGGTTCACGCTCATTTTGACCGGCGCCACCTTGCGTGCGGCGCGCGAGCGGCGGATGTCGGTGAGCGTAGCGAGCATCGTGGCCGCATCGGCCAGGGGCGTGCGCACGAGCGTACGTACCTGGCGTTCTTCCCCCTCGCGCGTGACCGGAAGTGCGACGGTGCCCACTAGTTCAGCCCCTCCCTCACGGACGACCTGGTCGGCGACTTGACGCACCTGCGCAGGGGGTCCCGTCGAGGGCGACCATCGTGCAGGCAGGGAAGAAACCGAGGGCCTCGCGTTCATCGAGGAGGCGCTGGGCGTAGTCGGTCGGAGACCAGCGTACGAGCATCTGTCCCAGGGACTCGGGAATTCTTCCCACGACGAGGCCGGGGTGACCCGGGCGCACGAGCGACAGCGCGTCGAGCCACCGGCGGGCTGCCTCCTCGGGTGCCCACAGCTCCGCTCGACCGGCGAGCGCGGCTGCGTCGAGGATGATCGCACAGGCGTACCCTCCATCGACCAGGCGGCTCGGCACCCGCAGTCGCGACAACGACGGTGGGGCGCGCGGGCAGCATGCGCGTAATGCGGTGAGCCGCGGACGACTCGAGGACGGAGGCGTCCGGAAGGTTTCGCGCGATCTCCTCGGCGGTGCGAGAAGAACCCACGCGCGCACCGCGCAGCTCGCGCCCCGAACACTGGGGGCATCTCCACGAGGTGGGTTCACGGTCACACCACCCGCAGGTCAGGCGTCCCACCCGCATCCATGGACAGTGGACCGGAGCAATGCGGACAGCGGGCCAGGTGATCGCAGCGCCGACACACGACAGTAGGCCAGTATCCGGCAGCTGCGACCTGGATGAGGACAGGACCGGTGCGCAGGCCCTGGCGGAGCATGCGCAGGGCAGCCTGCGGGATACGCATGTGCCCGCCCGCGCCCTCACTGTGCGCCTCCGCCTCCCCGTGCAGGTGTACGCGCGGTGTGGCCGCGCGCAGAGCATCGGGCGCGGGATCGAGGCTCACCGCCCATCCGGAGCGCACGAGAGCCTGGGCTTTCACCGAGCGCGCGTTCGACGCAACGAGCAGGCCCGCTCCTTCAACCGCGCAGCGCTGGACCGCGACATCGAGCGCGTCGCACCGGGGGAAGCGTCGCTCGCGCAGGCGGTCATCCCCGTCGTCGAGAATAACAATCAAGCCGAGGGGGGTGGCGGGCACCCACACGGCCGAGCGCGTCCCCACGACGAGGGGGATACGCCCCAGCGACGCGGCGATGTGCACGCGGTAGCGCTCCTCCGGGGAGACCTCGCCACCGCTGAGTGCCGCACGGATACCAAGATCCTCCTCAAGTTCTCGTGCAACACGAGCGGCATGCTCACCGGTGGGCGTCACGACGATGACAGCGCGTCCCGGAGGCCACGGTCGCGGCCACGGCGTCCGACAGGCACGCGCGCAGATAAGGGCGTAGCGCCGTAACGATGGCGCGCGGAGATTCCCCGACACGCAGACGGGACAGGAACGCCGCCCCAGCGGGGTAGGCACGCCAGCCCTCCCCCAACGACTCGTCGATGATCGTGGGCCACGCGGGGGGCTTCGACGCCAATTCCTCCTTTTCCGCGCGCGCATGCCGGGGAGGCAACGCGAGTGAGAAAACCTGGGAGGTGGTGGCCAAGAAACGCGACGCAATACGGCGCGATGCCTCGTAGAGTGCGGGGGTCAACACGGGCGTGGCAGACACGACCGACTCGACGCGCCCCAACGTGATCATCCACCTCGCGGCGGGTGCGCTCGACGATCCAGCCGTCGACACGGCTGCCCGAGAATCGCACGCGCACCAGTGAACCCACCTGAGCTTGGTCCACGAGGGCGTCGGGTACGACGTAGTCGAGCGGGCGATCCATGTGAGCCAGATCGACGTCGACGATCACGCGGGCAATCTCGGCACTGCGCGCGGCAGGCGCGTCGAACCCGTCGAGCATTCCTTGCATGGACATCATGAGCCTAGTCAAACACAGCCCGTGCCCATGTGCGTCCTGCGCTCAGCCCAGAAGCCTCAGACCGTACTTGCCGACGACCATCGCGAGGACGCCGAACACAATGAGGCCCCACAGCGCCCAGTCCAACCCCTGACCGACGATCCGGCGCAGCGAGGCCGGAGCCGGGATCACGCCGTCGCGGATGTTGATCCGCGTGATGCCGCCAAAGACCAGCGTGGTCGTCAATGTAATAAGCAGGCACCAGGGGCACAACACCTGAATGATGAAGTAGGACTGGCCAAAGAGCCAGAACGCGAAAAATAGCGCGATCGTGTAGAGCAGGTTCGTGTACGCCATGTACCAGCGGGGAAACTTCACCCCTGCGAAAATGGCGACGGAGATCGCCAGCACCACGGCCTCGAAAAAGATGCCGAGGAACGCATTAGGGAAGCCGAGGATGCGCGCCTGCCACGTCTGGGCGACCGCCGAGCACGAGAGCACGGAGGAGACGTCACAGCCGAAGCGCGCCGACGAGTCGGCGGCCAGCTGCCACGCCTCAATCGACAGAACAAAGGAAGTGACAAGGCCGATGAAGCCCGAGATGATCATCTCCAGGCTCGTACGCCTACGCCACGACCGCCGCGCCTCCTCAGTATCCCAGGAGGGGGACGTAGTCGTCGATCTGCTCCGCGGCGGCGCTCATGCGAGGGCGGCCTGAAGCTCGTCGACGCGGTTGGTAGCCTCCCACGGGAACTGCTCGCGACCGAAGTGGCCGTAGGCTGCCGTCTCGCGGTAGATCGGGCGCAGCAGGTCCAGGTCCTCGATCATGCCGAGCGGTCGTAGGTCGAAGACCTCGCGGATCGCGTCGGCGATGCGCTCCTCGGGAAGAGTGGCGGTGCCGAAGGTATCGACGTACAGGCCGATCGGGCGTGCTCGTCCAATCGCGTAAGCCAGCTGAATCTCGCAGCGCTGGGCGACACCCGCAGCCACGACGTTCTTGGCCACCCAGCGGGCAGCGTACGTCGCGGAGCGATCAACCTTCGAAGGATCCTTTCCGGAGAACGCGCCACCACCGTGGCGGGCCATGCCGCCGTAGGTGTCGACGATGATCTTGCGACCCGTCAGGCCCGCATCTGCGGCAGGCCCGCCCAGCACGAAGCGACCGGAGGGGTTAATGAGAGCCTTCATCTCACCCTGTAGCCAAAGCCAGCCCGGACTCCTCAATGACGGGGTCGATGACGTGGGCACGCACGGCGTCCGCGATGGCGGATTGCGTCAGGTTCTCGTCGTGCTGGGTCGACACGACGATGGTGTCGATACCGACCGGACGGCCGCCCTCGTAGGCGAGAGTCACCTGAGTCTTACCGTCGGGGCGCAGCCCCTCGACGATGCCCTGTTTGCGCACGTCGGTGAGGCGCTTGGCCAGGCGGTGCGCCAGCCAGATGGGAGCCGGCATGAGGTCAGGAGTGTCGGAGGAAGCGTAGCCAAACATGATGCCCTGGTCGCCCGCGCCGAGGCGGTCGCGAGGATCGCCGCCCTCGGGTGCCACGCACCTCGAGCGCCTCGTCAACGCCGCCCGCAATATCGGGACTCTGCCCGTCAAGGGAGATAGACACGCCGCAGGACGCGCCGTCGAAAGCCGACTCGCGAGGAGTCGTATCCGATCGAAAGGATCTCGCGGCGCACGATCTCGGGGATCTCGACGTACGCCTCGGTGGTCACCTCGCCGGCGACATGGATGAGACCGGTTGCAGCCATCGTCTCGACAGCAACGCGCGAGCGGGGATCCGCATCAAGCAGAGCATCGAGGATCGCATCGGAGATACGGTCACAGACCTTGTCGGGGTGACCTTCGGTGACGGACTCGGAAGAGAAAAGCTGTTGACTCACCGCTCAAGGCTATCAAGGAAAGCGGCAATCTGATCGGCAAGACCTGCCGCAACCTCATCCTTTGAGCCGGTGTAACGGCCCCACGACGCGCCCGCTCGCATCCAGCAAATCGAATGTCGTTGGGGACGTCGCCGAAGCCGATGGTTGCACCCACGCGATTCAGGCAGATGAAGTCGACCCCCTTGCGCGCGGCCTTGTCAGCGCCGTAGGCCAGGATCTCCTCATCCGTGCCTGTCTCCGCCGCGAAGCCGATGACGAGGGGCGGACGAATGTTACTGTGTCCGACCTCGAAGAGGATGTCGGGGTTGCGCACGAGATGCAGAACCGGCGCGTCGCTCCTCGCCGGGTCCTTCTTCATTTTCGAGGCCTGGGCGGACTGTGGGCGGAAATCTGCGACAGCGGCGGTCATGACCAGGGCGTCGGCACCGACCACCTGAGCCATCGTAGCTTCGCGCATGTCGAGCGCGCTGCCCACCCGCGTGACCTCGACCGAGGGCGGGAGAAGCGTCATGACGGAATCGTCGATGTTAGCGGCGATGAGGCGGACAGTGGCTCCTGAGCGTGCAGCGGCTGCGGCGATGGCCAGGCCCTGACGGCCCGACGACTTGTTGCCGAGGAAACGCACCGGATCGATGGGTTCGCGGGTGCCGCCTGCGGTCACCACGACGGTCCGCCCATCCAGGATGGGAGCGGAGTCAGCCTTTTCTGCTCGTGCGAGCACCTCCAGGGCTCGGCGTGCGATCTCCTCGGGTTCGGGGAGGCGACCGATACCGCTGTCCCCGGACCCGAGGGCACCGGAGGCGGGATCGATGACGTGGACACCGCGACCGCGCAGCGTCGCCACGTTCGCTTGGGTGGCGGGGGCAAGCCACATGTTCGAATGCATCGCGGGTGCTACGACGACCGGCGCGTCCGAGGCGAGTACCGTCAGCGACACCATATCGTCGGCAAAGCCTCCGGCCAACCGGGCGAGGGTGTTCGCTGTCGCTGGAACGATGATGATCAGGTCGGCCACACGGGCAAGCTCCACGTGCTCGGCACGCCCTTCCCCCGCAATTTCGACAGCGACGGGGCGAGACGTGATCCCCTCCCAAGTTGAACGACCCACGAACTCCAAGGAGGCGCGCGTCGCTGCCACATACACGTCGTGGCCCGCGCGTTGACACTCGCGGACCACGATCGGTGCTTTGAAGGCTGCGACGCCGCCGGTCACCCCGACGACGATCGTTGCCATGTCAGGCCTCGGGGTTTGCTTCGAGAGAGAGCAGGCCCTCGTTGATCTCGCGCAGAGACACGGCCAGCGGCTTCTCGTCGGGCTGGACGTCGACGACGGGACCCACGAACTGAATCATGTTCTGCTGAAGCTGCAGGTTGTAGGAGTTAATCTGGCGAGCACGCTTCGCGGCAAAAATAACCAGTGCGTACTTGGAATCGACGTGCTCCAGCAGATCATCAATGGGCGGGGACGTGATACCCACGGGCTGGGCAACAATTCCGGACATACGTGTCTTCCTCTCAGTGGCAGATTCAGGTAGATATTACTCCAGGCCAATGAGCCCGGCCAGCTCACTCACCGCACGGTCGACATCGTCGTTGATCACAACGTGATCGAACTCGGAGGCCGCCTCCATCTCAACGCGGGCGGTGGCGAGTCGACGTTCACGCTCTTCCGGTCCCTCGGTACCGCGACCGACGAGGCGGCGCTCCAGCTCCTCCCAGGAGGGCGGGGCCAGGAAAATAAACTGGGCGTCGGGGCGATTAGCTCGAACCTGGCGTGCACCCGCGAGGTCGATCTCGAGCAACACCGGTTCTCCGGCTGCCAGAGCCGTATCAACGGGACCGCGAGGGGTACCGTACTTGTTTTTCCCATGAACAAGCGCCCACTCCAACATCTCTCCCCTTTCGATCATGGAATCGAATTCGCTAGGGGAAACGAAGTAGTAGTGGACGCCGTCCAGTTCACCAGGCCGAGGATTGCGAGTCGTCGCCGAAACCGACACCCTCAGGTGCGGATAGCGCTTCAAGAGAGCGGCGACAACGGTTCCCTTTCCAACGGCGGTCGGGCCAGCCAGAACTGTCAATTGAGCCTGTGTCATGGCTCAATTGTGCCATGTGTACCCGTATCAGCCGAAACGCTCGACCAAAGCCTTGCGCTGTACGGGGCCGAGGCCTCGTACTCGCCTACTTTGGGCAATCTTGTACTCGTCCATCAGGACGGCGGCCGTGTTCGTGCCGACGCGCGGCAGCGACTCCAGTAGCGAAACGACTTTCATCTTCGCCACGGCCTCGTCTGAATCAGCGAGTTCCAAAACCTCAGACAGGTTCATCGAGCGCGCCTTGAGCGCGTTCTTAACCTCGGCGCGACGGCGCCGTGCCTGAGTTGCCTTCTCAAGGGCCTGTGCCCTCTGTTCCGGCGTGAGATCAGGTAGTGCCATTCTGATCATCTCCTCCGTTGGGATCTTCGGTAAATAAACTATGTCACCTTTCAAAGCACATGCGCCATCCCAAAACGCCGACTTCTGATTAACTCGACAGACTATTGCAGTGATTCGACCGTCGCAAGGTAGGCGTTGCGCAGTCCTGCCACACTCGGACCCGCGCCCAGAATTGCGCGAGAAGACGAGGCCAACACAGCGTCCTCAGCGCCTGCGAAAACCTGCCTGACCTGCGCTGGACCAGCACCCTGCGCGCCCACTCCTGGAGCCAAAAACGCGCCTTTGAGTGCAGGCAAATCGATGCCGAGACGCTGCACAGCATCACCAACGGTCGCTCCGATGACGATGCCCTGCAGGGCCAAGATGGGAATTGATCACAGGATCCATTAAAGTCCGCCAGTTGAGACACGACCTGACCTGCGACACTGCTCCCATCCTCCCGACGCGCGTGCTGGACGGACGCCCCCTCAGGGTTGGAGGTGAGCGCGAGAACAAACACTCCCCTGCCGGTAGCTTTGGCCAACTCGAGAGCGGGCGTCAGAGAACCGACGCCCAGGTAGGGAGATAGCGTAACGGCATCGCCTGCAAGCGGAGATTGGTCCGACAAAAAGGCTTCAGCGTAGCCTGCCATCGTCGAGCCGATATCGCCTCGCTTGGCGTCCACGATACACAGGGTGCCCACCTCACGGCAGGCAGCGATGACCTCTTCGAGGACCGCGACGCCGCGTGAGCCGTGCCGTTCAAAGAAGGCGGCCTGTGGCTTGAAAGCTGCGGCGCGACCACCCAGGGCCTCGACGACGCGAAGAGAAAACTCTCGCACACCGTTCGCGTCGTCGTCAAGCCCCCACTGGGCAAGAAGCGAGGCGTGTGGATCGATACCCACGCACACGGGGCCATGCTCGCGCATGGCCGCGTAGAGGCGGTCGCCGAAGCCGAGGGATACGGGCGTAGTGGCGGACAGGGGGTTCATCGTGTCTCCTCCGTTCGGATGGCGTCCCACTCCTGCAGGGAGCGCACGGCATAGGAGCCGCGCATACGGACCTCGATGGCCTGCACCATCGCGTTGAAAGCTTGCAGCGTCGTGACGGCCGGGCGGTCCTGCGAGGCCGCAGCTGCGCGGATCTGGTAGCCGTCGTTACGCGGGGCGGACCGCTGCGGGGTGTTGACGACCATGTCAATGAGGCCCTCGTTGATAAGGTCCACGACCGTGGGTTCTCCATCCACGCCGCGTCCCTCCGAGGACTTGCGCACCGAGCGCGCCGGGATGCCGTTGCGACGCAGCACAGAAGCGGTACCAGAGGTCGCCAGGATCGTGAATCCCATTTCTGCCATACGGGCGGCGGGCAGGACGATCGCTCGTTTATCGGTGTCGGCGATCGAGATGAACACCGTGCCCGACGTGGGCATATCCGTGGACGCACCCAGCTGAGACTTGGCGAAGGCCGTCGGGAAGTCGTAGTCGATACCCATAACTTCACCGGTGGAACGCATCTCGGGGCCGAGCATCGTATCGACGATCTCGCCCTTATCCGTGCGGAAACGACTGAAGGGCAGAACGGCTGCCTTGACGGCAATGGACCCACCCTCGGGGATTTCGCGGGCGTCCGTGGCGGGCAGCATGCCCTGCTCGCGCAGCGACGCGATGGAAGCACCGACCTGGATGAGGGCGGCTGCTTTGGCGAGCTGCACGCCGGTCGCCTTGGAGGCGAAGGGCACGGTGCGGGAGGCGCGTGGGTTTGCCTCGATGACGTAGAGGGTGTCGGAGAGCAGCGCGAACTGGATGTTGATGAGGCCGCGCACGCCGACGCCCCGCGCGATCGCCTCGGTCGAGGCCGTGATTCGTTCCAGCTCGCGCGCGGACAGCGTCATGGGAGGCAGCACGCAGGAGGAGTCACCCGAGTGGATGCCAGCCTCTTCGATGTGCTCCATGATCGCGCCCATGAAGAGTTCCGTCGCCGTCGTACAGGGCATCGACGTCGATCTCGATGGCTGCATCGAGGAAGCGGTCGATGAGCAGCGGGCCGCGCGAGAACAGCAGCTCAGAGTCGTGGCTCGCAAGATACTCGCGCAGCGCTGGCTCGTCGTTGATGATCGCCATGCCGCGCCCGCCCAGCACGAAGGACGGACGAACGAGGACCGGGTATCCAACCTTCTCGGCGACAGCAATGACCTGCTCGGGCGTGTGCGCCGTGTCGTGCGCGGGTGCCGGGACAGTGGGCCGCCTCGAGAACCTTGCCGAATTCCTCGCGGTCTTCTGCCAGGTCGATGGCGCGCGGACTCGTGCCCAGGATCGGCACGCCGGCGCGCTCAAGGTCGGCTGCCAGCGACAGCGGAGTCTGACCACCGAGCTGGACGATCATGCCCTTGATGGGGCCGGCCGCGCACTCGGCGCGGTAAATCTCCAGGACGTCCTCGAGGGTCAGAGGTTCGAAGTAGAGGCGGTCCGAGATATCGTAGTCGGTCGATACCGTTTCGGGGTTGCAGTTGACCATGATGGTCTCGTAGTGATCGCGCAGCGACATGGCGGCGTGCACGCACGAGTAGTCGAACTCGATGCCCTGACCGATGCGGTTGGGGCCGGCACCCAGGATGATGACGGCCTCGCGCTCGCGCGGACGGACCTCGTTCTCCTGGTCGTAGGTCGAGTAATGGTATGGCGTGCGGGCCGCAAACTCGGCGGCGCAGGTGTCGACCGTCTTGTAGACGGGGTGGATTCCGAAAGCACCGCGTACTTCGCGCACCGTGTCCTCGGACAGGCCGCGCATGGCCGCGATCTGGCGGTCGGAGAAACCGTGGCGCTTCGCCTCGGCCAGGACGTCACCGGTGAGGGCCTCGGCCTCGCGGATGCGGGTTGCGACCTCGTCGAGGAGGAACATCTGGTCGAGGAACCACGGGTCGATCTTCGTCGACGCGAAGAGTTCCTCGAGGGTCGCGCCGCCGCGGATCGCCTGTTGGACCTGGACGAGACGCCCCTCTGTGCCAACCGATGCGGCCTCGACGAGCGTGCGGGTCTCCTCGGGAGTGGGGCCGGCCCATCCCAGTGGAACTGCACGCCGCTCTTGTCGATCGAGCGCAGCGCCTTCTGGAGGGCCTCCGTGAAGGAACGGCCGATCGCCATGGCCTCGCCGACGGCCTTCATCGAGGTGGTGAGCGTCGGGTCGGCGGCTGGGAACTTCTCGAACGTGAAGCGCGGGACCTTCACGACCACGTAGTCGAGCGTCGGCTCGAACGAGGCCGGGGTCGAACCCGTGATGTCGTTCGGAATCTCATCGAGCGTGTATCCGGTGGCCAACCTGGCGGCGATCTTCGCGATCGGGAAGCCCGTCGCCTTCGATGCCAGCGCCGACGAACGCGACACACGCGGGTTCATCTCGATGACGATGATGCGGCCCGTCTCCGGATGGATCGCAAACTGGATGTTACAGCCGCCCGTATCCACGCCGACGGCACGGATGACGGCGATGCCGATGTCACGCAGGCGCTGCATTTCGCGGTCGGTGAGGGTCAGAGCCGGAGCAACCGTGATCGAATCACCCGTGTGCACGCCGACCGGGTCGACGTTTCTCGATCGAACATACGACGACGACGTTGTCCGCCTTGTCGCGCATGAGCTCAAGTTCGTATTCCTTCCAGCCGAGGATCGACTCCTCCAAGAGCACCTCGGTCGTGATGGAGGCGGCCAGGCCCTGGCCGGCGATGCGCTCAAGGTCCTCGGGCGTGTACGCGAATCCGGAGCCGAGGCCGCCCATCGTGAAGGAGGGACGAACAACGAGGGGGTAGCCGAGCTCGGCGGCAGCGGCGTGGCACTCTTCCATCGTGTGAGCGATGAAGGAGCGTGCGACCTCGGCACCCGAGCGTTCGACGATCTCCTTAAATTCTTCACGGTCCTCACCCGCTCGGATCGCGTCGATCGAGGCCCCAATCAGCTCAACATCAAATCGCTCGAGCACGCCCATCTCCGCCAGAGCTACGGCCGTGTTGAGGGCCGTCTGACCGCCCAAGGTGGGGAGGAGGGCATCGGGGCGCTCCTTCTCGATGATCGAGGCGACGACCTCCGGGGTGATCGGCTCGACGTAGGTGGCGTCTGCGATGCCCGGGTCGGTCATGATGGTGGCCGGGTTGGAGTTGACGAGGATGACGCGCAGGCCCTCCTCCTTCAGGACACGGCATGCCTGCGTTCCCGAGTAGTCGAACTCGCACGCCTGGCCGATGACAATGGGGCCCGATCCGATGACGAGGACGGACGACAAATCGTTCCTGCGGGGCATCAGTGGGTCTCCTTAGCTGCAGTCATCAGGGAAATGAAGCGGTCGAAGAGCAGCTCGCCGTCATGCGGACCCGCTGCTGCCTCAGGGTGGTACTGGACGGAGAAGGCTGGGATGTCCAGGGCGCGCAGGCCCTCGACGACGCCGTCGTTCAGACCGATGTGCGACACCTCGACGCGTCCGTATCGGCCCGAATCGAAGGGGGCAACCGAGGGCTCCCCTACGGGGGCGTCCACGGCGAAGCCATGGTTGTGGGCGGTGATCTCCACGCGGCCCGTCGCCACGTCCTTTCACCGGCTGGTTGATGCCGCGGTGACCGTAGTCCAGCTTGTAGGTGCCATAGCCGAGGGCGCGGCCGAAGAGCTGGTGACCGAAGCAAATGCCGAAGTACGGAATGCCCGCGTCCAGGACGGCGCGCAGCACACCAATCTCTCGATCAGCCGTCGACGGGTCACCAGGGCCGTTGGAGAAGAAGACGCCGTCCGGCTTGAGCGCCTCGATGTCCGCAAAGGAAACGGTGGAGGGCACCACGTAGACGCGTGCTCCACGCGCAGCCAGGTGGAATGGCGTGCGCGACTTGATACCGAGATCAACAGCCACGACGCGGCAACGAGGCTCCTTGCCTTCCCACTCCCCCAGCGGCTCAACCACGTAAGTCTCATCCGTCGATACCTCGGCGGCCAGCGCCTGCCCGCTCATGACGGGCGACTCCGACACGATGCGCACGAGGGATGCCACGGCCTCGTCCCCCAGGTACTGCGCACCCGACGGGCAGCGCGTCACCCGAGAAGATTCCGGCGCGCATAGCGCCGCGCTCGCGGATGTGACGGGTGATCGCGCGGGTATCCACGTCAGCGATGCCGACGATATCCTGAGCGACCAGTTCGTCTTCCAGTTCGCGGCGAGCACGCCAGTTCGAGGCGCGGCGAGCGGCGTCACGCACGACGAAGCCGGCCACCCAGATGCGGGAGGACTCCGGATCCTCATCGTTGACGCCCGTGTTCCCGATGTGCGGGGCCGTCATGACGACAATCTGGCGGTGGTACGACGGATCGGTGAGGGTCTCCTGATAGCCAGTCATGCCCGTCGAGAACACGATCTCACCGAGCGTGCGACCGCGCGCGCCCCAGGCATGTCCCTTGAAAACGGTGCCGTCCTCCAGGACGAGCAGGGCGATATCGGTCGTAGTCATCGATCCTCCTTGGCGATCGGGGTAGCGTCGGCGACCGTCGGGACGCCGCCATAGATCGTGAAGCGCACCTGGCCGGGTAGCTCCATGCCACGGAACGGGCAGTTCGTGGAGCGGGTCCACTGCTTGGCCGGGTCAATCGTGACGCGCGCAGAAGCATCCACGAGCGTGATGTGGGCGGGGGCACCGACGACGATGCCCTGGCCCTGCGTCTCAACGCGACCGATGCGGGCAGGGGCCGTCGAGAGGACGCGCGCGACATCCTCCCAGTTCATGCGACCGGTGTTCACCATTGTCTCAATGATGATCGGCAGGGCCGTCTCCAGACCCGTCATGCCAAACGCTCCGGCCTGCCACTCGCAGTCCTTCATCTCGAGGGGATGCGGGGCATGGTCCGTACCAACGACGTCGATCGTGCCATCCGCGAGGCCCTCACGCACCGCCTCGACGTCCTCCGCGCGGCGCAACGGGGGGTTCACCTTGTAGAGCGGATCGTAGGTGGCGGCCAGCTGCTCGGTGAGCAACAGGTGGTGCGGGGTCACCTCGGCGGTAATGTTTCACCCCCTGGGCCTTTCCCCCAGCGCACAATGTCGACCGATCCAGCGGTAGACAGGTGGCACACGTGCAGGCGCGACCCCAACGTGCTTGGCCAGCAGGATGTCGCGGGCGATGATCGCTTCCTCGGCGACCGCCGGCCAGCCAGCCAAGCCAAGCTCGCCGGACAGAGCCGATTCGTTCATCTGCGCGCCCTCGGTCAGAGCGGGGTCCTGGCTGTGCTGGGCGATCACGCCGTCGAAAGCCCTTGACGTACTCGAGGGCGCGACGCATGAGGACAGGGATCGGAGACGCACTTGCCGTCGTCGGAAAAGACACGCACCTTGGAGCGCGAGCGTGCCATCGAACCCAGCGCCGCAAGATGCTTGCCTTCCAGTCCCCCTTGGTGACAGCACCGACGGGACGCACTTCGACCCAGTCGGCTGCCTCGCCCAGATCCAGCACCTGGTCGACGATGGCAGCCGTATCCTGCGTCGGGCGTCGTATTCGCCATCGCATGCACGGCGGTGTAGCCTCCCACGGCGGCCGCACGAGTGCCAGTGAAGACGGTCTCGGCATCCTCGCCGCCGGGCTGGCGCAGGTGCGTGTGAATATCCACGAGGCCGGGCAGGGCGACTAGGCCCTTCGGCATCGATGACGCGCGGGTCGCGCACCGAATCGGCTGCGCCCGCGATGGCAACAATCACGCCGCCGGACAACGCAATGTCGGTGAGTTGCCCACCCAGCAGGGACGCCCCCTTGATGAGAATGTCCCGGGTCTGCTTAGTCATTGTGGTGTCCTTCCGATGCGAGAAGCAGATAGAGGGCTGCCATGCGGATGCACACGCCATTGCTGACCTGTTCGACGATGACAGATTGAGGAGAGTCGGCAGCCTCGGCACAAATCTCAAGGCCGCGGTTCATGGGACCCGGGTGCATGACGACCGCGTCGGGACGCAGCTTCGTGAAGCGCTCGGGCGTGAGGCCATATTCGGAGTGGTACGCACCCAGGTGAGGGAAGAATCCACCTCCGGCGCTGGACATGCGCTCGCGCTGGACACGCAGCATCATGACCGCGTCAGGCTGGGTCGCCAAGGCCTCGTCGAAGTTGTACGAGGTCTCGCAGTTCCAGGTCTCGACGCCCAGGGGCAGCAGCGTCGGGGGCGCGACGAGGGTGACACGCGCGCCTAGAAGGGTGAGCAGATCGACGTTGGAACGGGCGACGCGCGAGTGGAGAACGTCGCCGACAATGACGACGTGGGCGCCGTCGAGGCCGGTGCCGGGTTCGGGGATGCAGCCCTGCCTGGTCGGAGGCACCGAAATGGCGGCGCAGCGTCATGGCGTCCAGGAGCGCCTGAGTCGGATGCTGGTGGGTGCCGTCACCCGCGTTGAGGACCGGCAGGTTCATCCACCCGGCGTGAGCCAGGCGGTGAGCCGCACCCGAGGATGAGTGACGCACGATGACCGCGTCAGCCCCCATAGCCTGCAACGTCAGGGCAGTGTCCTTGAGGGATTCACCCTTAGAGACTGAGGAGCCGCGCGACTGGAAGTTGATGACGTCCGCGCTCAGGCGCTTGGCCGCGGTCTCGAAGGAAATGCGCGTGCGAGTCGAGTCCTCGAAGAAGAGGTTCACAACCGTCTTGCCCTGGAGAGTCGGTAGCTTCTTGACGCTGTGGTGTTGCGTGGCCGCCATCTGCTCCGCTGTATCGAGGAGCAGGATCGCCTCCTCTCGAGTCAAGTCACGGATGGAAATGAGATGGCTGAGGCTCATCGCTTACAGGCCCTTCCCTAGCAGGACGCCGTCGCGCCCATCGGTTTCATCGAGCAGGATGGTGACAGTTTCATCCCGCGAGGTCGGCAAGTTCTTACCGACGTAGTCCGGTCGGATCGGCAGCTCACGGTGCCCACGGTCGATGAGGACGGCGAGCTGAACGGCCGCAGGACGACCGATTCGAGTGAGTGCATCGAGCGCGGCCTTAATGGTGCGGCCCGTGTAGAGGACATCATCCACCAGGACAACGGTCTTACCGTCGAGGCCCGTAGCCGGAATGAGGGTTTCCTTAGGTGCGCGTAGCGGCTGGCTAGCCAGGTCGTCGCGAAACATCGTGGTGTCGATGATCGCCAGGTCCGCGTAGGTGTCAGACACCTCGCGAATCCTGTCGACAAGCCTGCGCGCGAGGGTGGCTCCGCGCGTCGGAATGCCGGCGATGACGAGGTTGTCGCTACCGCCGTTGCGTTCAATGATCTCGTAAGCGATTCGTGTCAGTGAGCGGGCGACGTCGTCTGCTCCCAATACTTCTTTGCCGCGCGATGCGCGATCAGCGTGCAGTGAACCCACTGTTTGCTCCTTCCCCGCCTCACAGGACGGTCATTAAAGGATGTGTTCCAGTTCAATATTTTTAATATTACGCGCCATGTTTGTCGCTCGTAGCTGAGGCACACGTGTGAAAGGCCACGTGAGGGGCTATAGACTGGAGAAAATGATCTCCGAGGAGCCGACACCAGCGATCAGACACGGCCACAACCACACGCCAGCACAAGGTCACGACGTGTACTCCCGGTCGTCGGGTCACCCTTGACGATATCGCGACCGCATCTGGGACCTCGATCGCGACGGTGTCGCGCGCCCTCCAGGGATCCCCCCGCGTGGCCTCTGCGACCCGCGAGCGAATCGAGAAGGTAGCAGAGGAACTGGGGTACCGCGCGAACGTCGCGGCGTCCCTCCTCTCCTCCGCACGTCCCCACATTCTCGGCCTGATCTGCTCCTTGGGTCGGGAGCTGCACGTGCGCTACCACTCGGGCATCCTCCGCGAGGCGCAGCGGAAGGACTTTAGGGATCGTCGTTGAATCAGTCGATGACCCGCGCGACGTTGATCGCGCATGGGAATCCCTTCTACAGGTGCGCACGCAATCCGTCATAGCCGCTGATTCCTCGCTCATCTCGCAGCGATATTCGACAGTTCCGACCGTCCTGATCGACCAGCAAGCCCCTCGTGACGACATCGACCTGATCACAAGCGCACACGAATCAGGAATGCACGAGGCGATGACGCTCCTGCGAGGACGGGGACGGCGATGTCTCGCATTCATTGAAGGTCCACCAGGACCCGCAGCGCGCGCTAGACAGACTGCCTTTATCGACGCTTGTCGCTCCGCAGAACTCGATTACGTGACACTGCCCGGCGGAGACGACGTGGACGCAGGATTCCTGGCCGTTCGTGCGGGCCTGCCCGCCGGAGTGGATGCCCTGGTCTGTTACAACGACCAGTGTGCGCACGGCGCGATCCTCGCACTCCTGAAAGATGGCTTGGTCCCCGGGCGCGACGTACTCGTCATCGGTTGCGATAACTCCGCGCTCGCTTCTTCGCGCGCACTTGCACTGACATCACTTGATCCCTCCCCCTCGCGTCTTGCGGCACTCGCAGTAGAGCTGGCGATCACTCGAGCCAAGGGACGGAACATCCCTCCCGTGCGCCGAAGCGTTGACACAGAACTCGTTGTTCGAGCCAGCACGGGATGAACGAAACAGTCGAAGACAACATAATGCAAGCGTTTGCATTCCGTATGCACAGGCGACAGTTGTATACAGCTTTTCTTACATGCAGCCTCAGCCGTTGCGCGAGCGTCTTGTCAGTGTTCCGATGAAAACCCGTGAGCATAGACCCTCAATACAAACGCTTGCATTATGTCTATGATTCATAGTGGTGGCACGGCGATGTCACCGTTATCGCGCACAGAAGGTCGATCGCCAATTTATCGCAATGGACTTGCGACGGCTCTGCAGGCGTGTAGCCAGCTGACCCCCACGCTGGCTGCACACTGGTTTGTGATCGCGGCTCTCCTGCCGAGCAGTCCTGGAGAAACTATACTGCGTCGCCTACAAGCACCACGCGAAGACCATAAATGACGACTGCCATGCTCCGAGACCTGCCTCGCACCCAAGGGCAGAGACCCAGCGCAACAGGCTCCTAGAACTGCTACTGCAAGGGGCAGGCTGTGGCATCACTGACGCGCAACAGTAAGAAGCTGATCAGTCATTGCTGCATACTTATACATGAATATATATTCATGCAAGTATCATGATTAGCATGCATATATTCATGCATCCGCACATCCTCAGGCCTTACAGTTACTTCTCTCTTACACGTGATTACTTTGCTGGTATTTTCATGCACCACTCTCTGTCCATAGCTATGTGGCTGCCTCTCGCGTTGTTGATTACATGACGGAAGGCGAGGGAAGCTACCTTCACGATCTTGTGAGCACGGAATGTACATGGTGCTAACGGCTGCGCTGACGCGCGAGCCTGTTCAGCGGCCAAACGCACGGCACGACTCCCCTGTTCTCCAATCGCGCGATGCTCACCGCCCAAGGTTCTGTCACTCTCTCACGGCAGGATCCCTGAGATATACCCCCACCCATCAAACTTTATACCCTCACTGGGTATATACCAATACCCAGTGAAGGTATAGGCTTAAGCGCCCTCACACGACCAGCTGCCCGGGGAACGTCACTCAGAAAACCGAGCGAACGACGACGATGCAGCACTGTTCAATCGGCGACAACTGTGTTGACAAGTTCCTCCCTTTCTCGCTTGTCATGCTGCGAGACACGTGTGTGACAGTTCTTCTTCCTGCGATAGCCTGTCAGCATGAACGATTCTAAGCTCATGTCCTTCAACGCCGATGTGACAACCGTCGTCCGGGCGACCGACTACTCCGACGAGATCACCCGCGAACGCCTCCTCGCTCGGGATGATTCCGAGCATATGGGGCATGCGGCTCTCGAAGCCATGTGGGACCAGCGCGGTATCGACATCGCGGGAGGAGTAGGCGGCATCGGGCAGGGACGAAACTCCCTGGACCTGATCGGCTACACCCCCGGTGAGCTGCACATCGGGCACTGCCATGGCGGAACCTCTCGGGTACTGATCTTTGCTGGCGACGGCCGTGCGGTTCCAGCAGGATCGGCTCCCTCGATTGGGCAACGTCTTCTGGCTGACACGGAGTTCGTGGAGAAGATGAAGGAGATGCCCGCCCTCTGGAAAGCCGTTGTCTCTGGGCAGGTGGTCATCTACTGGGACATGGTCTTCGCACCCTCCGGGCGAATTCACGATTGTCTTTTTTCCTCCACGCCCGTCTCTCTGTCCCCCAGCGACATGGCAGCACTCAACGCAGCCATCGGTATCTGATGGCAGACATGATTGTGGCCACCCTGGGAATCAGGGCGGCCACAATCACGAACGATGCGCAGGCTCAGTATTCTTCGAGCAGCTCATCGAGTTCGTCTTCGACGCTGCCACCATCCAGAGGCTTGGCACCGGCGGGTAGTGAGCGCACCGGAGCTTCCTGAACGGGCAGAGATTCACCGTCATGCGCAGACTCGGCCACGGCCTCGTCATGATCAGAGTCGACGACCGACGCCTCTCCCTCGCTGCCCTGCCTGCGCGACCACGCGGGAGACTCGAGGTCTTTGCGGATCGCGTCCAGCACAGCGTTGACGAAAGAAGGGCGACGTATCGGTCGAGATGGAACGAACAATCGAAATGGCCTCGTCGATGACGATGATCGGCGACACCTCGTCGTTCTCGAGCATCTCCCACACCGCGACGCGCATGACCGCGAGGTCAACGGCGGCGATGCGATCCAGGCCGGGCACGCGGGCGTGCGCGGAGATCAGCGAGTCGATGCGACGCAGATTATCCGCCACACCGGCGATGATCTGGATCGAGAACTCCGGGAGCGGAGTCTGAGCCGCGGTGATGACGCGGCGCTCGCGCAGGAGGTCGCGCAGCACGTCGGGGTTGGACCCCATGCCGCGCTGGTCGGCCTCGTAGACAACATCGGCCGCGCGCTTGCGGGCCTTCGTGCGCGAGGTGAAGCGGTGCTGCTTCGACATTACTCGGTCACGCGACCCGAGTACGAGCCGTCGCGGGTGTCAACCTTGACGCGGGTGCCTTCCTCCATGAAGAGGGGCACCTGGATCTCGTAGCCGGTCTCGAGGGTCGCGGGCTTGGTGCCGGCGGAGGAACGGTCGACCCTGCAGGCCGGGTTCCGTGTGCGTGATCGTCAGGACGACGGTCGCGGGCAGCTCGACGAAGAGCACAGTGCCGTCGTGCTGAGAGACGATGACGTCCTGGTTCTCCACCATGAAGTTGCGGGCGTCGCCCACGGTCTCGGCGGGAACGTTGATCTGCTCGTAGGTGGACTGATCCATGAAGACGTAATCGGTGCCGTCCTGGTACAGGTACGTCATGTCGCGACGGTCAACGGTCGCGGTTTCGATCTTCAGGCCAGCGTTGAAGGTCTTGTCGACGGTCTTGCCGGACAGAACATTCTTGATCTTGGTGCGCACGAAAGGCCGGGCCCTTGCCAGGCTTGACGTGCTGGAACTCGACAACCTGCCAGAGCTGGCCGTCGATCACCATAACGAGGCCATTCTTCAGATCATTGGTCGTTGCCACAGTGGTACCTCACTCGTAAAGGAATCAGTAATCAGGGGTCAGTTTACACGCGCGAGCCACCTCATCGGCGACTTCTTGCGGGGTGAGGACGCTCGTATCCACTGTTGTGTCGGCCACGGCCTCATAGGCGACACGAGCCTGCCTCATGAGCTGGGTGAGCACAGCACGGGGCGCGCCGAGGCCGACAGAACGCGGGACCCCCAGGTTTTCTCGGCGCGATACCGCGGAAAGGTCCGCGGAGAGTTCGACGACAACGGCACCCCGGGTCCCGCGCGTCGTGGATCGCCGAGGCAGTGGCTGAGTCGAGCGGTTGGGAGGCACCGAGCGTGACAATACCCTCGTCAAGGCGAAGGAGCCGTTCAGCTTCTTCGCGTGCGGTGATGGCCAGGGAGGGTCACGGCTCACGACAAGCGTGCGCATCGAGGCACCGAGGCGCTCTTCCACAGCATCGTCCGTTTCGCGAAGCGGCAGGTGATAGCGCTGTGCGAGGAGGCGACCGACCGTCGTTTTGCCTGAGCCGGTGACGCCAATCAAGACGATCAGACTCATGCGTCGATCCCGATGGCGCGTGCTGGGGCCACCAGTTCGTTGGGTTCGACTGCAGAGGTGCTCGGGTTTGCGATGCCGTCGAGCAGCACGAAGCGCAGGATGCCGCGGCGCACCTTCTTGTCCGAGGCCATGATGTGGGTCAGTTCCTCCAGAGAGCTGCCTTCGTAGCGGGTGGGCAGCCCAACGCGGGCGAAGAGTTCGTCGTGAAGCGCGACTTCGTCGGCCCCGAGGAGCCCGCGCTGAGCGCTCAGGCGCGCGGCGAAGCAGCAGCCGACGGCCACCGCGTCGCCGTGGCGCCACGTGTAGTCGTTCGCTCGTTCGATCGCGTGGGCGAGGGTGTGACCCATAGTTGAGGATCTCGCGCAGTCCGCCTTCGGTCAGGTCGGCGGAGACGACGTGGGCCTTAACCGTGATCGCGCGGGTAGTGATCTCGGCCAGCTGCTCGCTGGAGGGGTCAAGGAGGATCTCCGGGGAGGTCTCCCCCACGATGCGCAGGATCTCGGGATCGGCGATGAACCCACACTTGATGACTTCGGCGGCCCCCGCCGCCAGGTCCTCGCGGGGCAGGGTTGCCAGCAGGCTCATGTCGGCGATGACCGCGTTGGCCGGGTAGAAGGAGCCGACCAGGTTTTTGCCCACCGATGTGTTGATACCGGTTTTGCCGCCCACGGCTGCGTCGACCATGCCGAGCAGCGTGGTCGGCACGTTGATGAGCGTCACGCCGCGCAGCCACGTGGCGGCGACGAAGCCCGCCATGTCTGTGGTCGCTCCCCCGCCCATGGCGATGATTGCATCCTTGCGTCCCAGCTGGAGGTGCCCGCAGGTGTCCCACAGGCCGGCCACGACCTCGATGGCCTTTCCTGCCTCGGCGTCAGGATGGTCGGCGGTGGCCACCTCGTAGCCGAGGGAACGAAGGTGTTCGGCGAGCGCCGCCGCCCGTGCCGAGAGCGGGCGTGCGTGGATAATGAGGACCTTCGTGGCTGCCTCATCGAGTGCGGCGGTGATGGGTGCAAAACCCAGGTCACGGCCGACGACGATCGTTGAGGGCTGGTGGCCGGTGACTTTGATGGTGGTGCTCATAACTGCTCCAGGTGGGTGAGAATGGCGGTGGCGACGTCCTCGGCGGGTCCCGGCCCGGTGGGCACGGTCAGCGTGGCGACGGCACGGTAGTGGGGTTCGCGTTCACTTCTGAGGCGTCGCAGCGTCCCGTCGGGGTCTGTGGCGAGCAGCGGGCGATGAGTCTTGGATGCTGTACGGCGCACGAGTTCGTCGTGCGGGGCGTCAATGTAGACAACGGTATGGCCGACAAGCAGGTCGCGCACGGCGTCGGTGGCCGCTGCTCCCCCGCCCAGTGACACGACCGCGCGACGTGAGAGCGCGTCGGCGACCGCCTCGGTCTCCATGAGCCGGAATGCGGACTCGCCGTCGGTAGCGAAAATATCGGAAATCACTCGGCCTTCTCGCTCGATGATCAGGTCGTCGGTGTCGACGTGAGGAACTCCGAGGCGACCGGCGAGCAGACGACCGACCTTCGACTTGCCAGCTCCCGGCAGCCCGACGAGGACGATGGGCAGGGCGACGCTCATGCGCGCTCCCCCACAACCTCCAGGTAAGAGGAAAGGTTACGGCGCATCTCAGCCACCGAGCGCCCGCCCGCGTGATCAAAGAGGGCATCGGCCAGAACCAGGGCGACCTCGGCCTCGGCGATGACGGCGCCGGGCACAACCTGGCAGGTATCGGAGCGCTGGTGCAGGCCCACAGCCTCCTCGCCGGTCGCCAGGTCCACGCTGCGCAGAGCGCGAGGGACGGTCGAGATCGGCTTGAAGCCGGCGCGCGCCACGATGGGCGCGCCGTTGGACGTACCTCCCTCGATGCCGCCTGCGTGGTTGGTGGTGCGGGTCAGGTGCCCATCCGCCCCGCGCACGATCTCGTCGTGTGCGGCGGAACCGAGCAGGGCGGCCTGTGCGAAGCCGTCACCGATTTCGACGCCTTTGACGGACTGGATCGACATGAGTGCGGCGGCCAGGCGTGCGTCCAAGCGCTCGCGCGCAGTCACGTGCGTGCCCAGCCCCACAGGCACACCGTAGGCGATCACCTCAACGACGCCGCCGATGGTGTCACCCGCATGCTTCGCCTCATCGACGGCGGCCTCAAAGCGGGCGTTGTCAGCCGGATCGAGGGCGCGCATGGAGGCCTCGCACAGGGCGTTCTCGTCGGCGGGCGTCGGCACCACCTCGGATCTGGTGCGCTGGGTACCGACCGCGATGACGTGGGAGACCAGGCGCACGTCGGCCACCTGTTCCAGGAGTGCCTCGGCGAGTGCTCCGAGGGCGACGCGCGCCGCGGTCTCGCGCGCGGAGGCGCGTTCGAGCACCGGACGCGCCTCGGACAGGTCGTAGGAGAGCATGCCGGGCAGGTCCGCGTGACCGGGACGAGGCCTCGTCAGCGGGCGGTTACGCGCGATCTCACGCTCGTCACCCGTGCCAGCATCGATGAGCAGAGCGGAGGGATCGACGGGGTCGGCACTCATGACTGTTTCCCACTTGGGCCACTCGGAGTTTCCAATCCGAATGGACACAGGTGCACCCGTCGTCACCCCGTGTCGCACACCCGCCAGGATCGAGACCTCGTCGGCCTCGAACTTCTGGCGTGCACCACGCCCATATCCCAGACGCCGACGCGCCAAGACGCGACGCAGGTCATCGGTCGTGATCCGCAAGCCCGAGGGCAAGCCCTCTATCGTGGCAAGCAATGCGGGTCCGTGCGATTCTCCGGCGGTCATCCATCTCAGCATGCCTCCCAGTGTCCCACAAGGCCGACTGCCGATGCCCGCCCACTCTCACGGGGTGAACGATCAGGACTGCGGTGTCGTATCCCCAGTCGCACTCAGCCCCGGTTCGGTGCCAAGAATGTCGATGACGAAGCACAGGGTGTCGTCGCCGGCCGCCAGGTCTGGGGGAATCGTAATCGCCAGACGCGAGCCAACCTTCTGATCCACCAGGGCGGTCTGCAGGCCACGCATGGCTTTACCGAGATTGATGACCTGGGGGACGCCGGTCTCCCACGTGGACACTCGCACGACACCGTCGTTCCAGCCCACGGCGGTGAACTGGGCGACCACGCGATCACTCTCGTGCACCTGGATGCCGTCGCCCTTGATGAGCGTCTGCGTCGTCACACGGTCGGGCACAGTCGTGCCGTGGGTGATGATTGGGCCTTCGGGGACGATGTTGACGGTCAACGGGCCGTTTGACGCATCCGCTTCCGTGCCCACCGCGATGGAGGGCAGGATGTCGATGACCTCAACCTCGATGTTGCTCGTCGAACCAGGCGCGCCTGCGCCCGGCGCAATCGTCCGGTAGGCGAGAATACGCGACCCCTCGTTCTGCCCGATCACAATATTCGTCAGGTCATCACCGATGACGTTGGTGCCGACGATCCCCAGGCTCAGCTGGGGGCGACCCGACTCGGACAGGTTCGTGCCGGTCTTTCCGTCGAAGGCCGTGATAGCGACCAGCACGGGAGACCCCTCGGTGATCTGACGTCCGTTGCCAGCAATGACAGTCGCTGCCTTGGTGCCGTCGACCTCCAGGGGTGCCTTGATCTCAATCGTCGGCGTGGCACCAACGCGCCCCGAGACGGCGACGCGGTCGAACAACGGAAGCGTCGTCGACTGCGCGCTGGTCTCGGCCGTCGACGTTTCCTGCGCGGCAGGTACCGGGGCGGAATGCCCACCAGGCGACGGCCCCGCACGCCCCGAAGACCACGAGCGTGATCAGGAGCCGCATCAGCAGGGACGCGCGCGAGGATCCGCGTGAGCGTTCACCCTCGCAGCGGCGCGCTGTGAGGAGCCTTTCGAGCGTCGGACGCTCGCATTGTTGGAGTGTTGCGAAGCGGGGGTCATGCGGGAATCGTAGGAGACGACGCGTGAATCTGCGCGATGAGTCCATCAACGCGGGGGTCGGACGTGGCCAAGGGATCCTGCAGGGACAGCGGAAATCGCCGTGGAATCATCGAGGCGCACGTGCACCCAGTCGACACTGAGGTCGGCGCGCGCATCCTCCGCCGCAGCGATGATACGCCCGCGCAGATGAGCACGCGTCGAGGCCGGAGCGACGGTCGTCGCGCGCGAGACCCCTTCCGGAGTCGTTAGGCGGCGCATGAGACCGGCCTTTTCCATACGCTCGCGCAGGCCCTGCGCCGTGATATCCGAATAGGACAGTTCGAGGCGAGCCACTCGCGGGTCGCTCAGGGCAGCGCCGGTGCGCGCGCAGTAGGAGGACAGTAGCGTGCGTTTGATCGCGATATCGAGTTCCGTGGCGACCCCGCTCCAGTCGCCGCTCGCGATTGCGTCGAGGCCTCGGCCCCACAGGTCGACCACGTAGGCGCGCATCGGGTCCAGCTCGGCGACGGGAATACGGGCGAGGACGCGCTCGCGAATCTCTCGCTGCAGAGCGACCGCGGAGGTGGTGCGACCTGAGGCCAGCTCGATGGCTGCAGAGCCGGTCAGATCCGCGTTGATCTCGCGGATGGCACGCATCGGATCGGCCAGGGCCAGGTCTTCGATCTGAAGGCCGTCCTCGATGGCATGGATGAGGAGTTCGGTCATGCCGACTTTGAGGGCCGTCGTCGGCTCGGCGACGTTCGTGTCTCCGACAATGACGTGCATGCGTCGGTAGGCACCCGAGTCGGCCAGGGCCTCGTCACGTGTGTTGATAATCGGGCGCGAGCGGGTGGTCGCCGACGATACGGCGTCCCACATCTGGTCGGCGCGTTGGGAGAACTGCAGGCGCGGCGTCGCGGCTCCGGTGTTGATCCACCCGTTACCCACCAGGATCTGGCGGGTCACGAAGAAGGCGACGAGCGCGTCGGCAACCTGGCGGAAGTCGCGGCGTCGGTGCAGCAGGTAGTTCTCGTGGCAGCCATAGGAGTTGCCCTGTGAGTCCAGGTTGTTGCGGAACAGGTGCAGGCGCAGGTCGGTGCCCAGCTCGCCCAGTGCCTCGTCGGCCTGGACGGCCAGGTCGGCGAGTATCTCGGATCCCGCGCGATCCTGCTCGAGCAGGTCCTCCAGGCGGTCGCATTCGGCGGTTGCGTACTCGGGGTGTGCACCCACGTCCAGGTAGAGTCGTCCGCCGTTGCGTAGGAAAGAGGTTGGAGGAGCGCCCCTGGTGCAGGAGCGGCTCGAACAGTTGACGAGCGGCGTGCTCGGCGTCCATCGGCGCTGCCCCGGACGGGGACGCGGCCGTCAGCCCGTACTCCGTTTCGATGCCGAAAACTCGACGCCTCACCTCACTGGCCACCCTTCTGGACGAAGCCCTGGACAAAGGCCTCGGCGTTGGTTTCGAGGACAGAATCGATCTCGTCGAGGAGGGAGTCGATCGATGCGGTGCGCGCCTGAACCTGGCCCGCGGCCTCAATCGGGTCGTCGTCGGGGGCGGGGGCACCGGCAAAAATCTGGTTCGACATGGTGTGTTCTTCTTTCTGTCGTCGTGTCAGCGGGTGGAGGTATCGAGGGCGTCCGCGATCGGGAAGCGCACCAGGTCGCCCTCGCCCGGGTCGAAGACCAGCGAGGACCACGAGGCCTTGACCAGGTCCGGGCGGTTCGCAACGGCCCAGCCGCGTACGTGAGCGCGCGTGTTGGCGGGTGCGACGTCGGCGGCGCGCTCAACATCCTCATCGGAGACGAGGCGCGTCACTAACCCGGCCTTCGCGAGTCGGTAGACGAGGCCGTGGCTGGGCCGCAGGTCCGCCCACTGGAGGTCGATGGCGGCCAGTCGCGGGATCGTTCCACTCCAGACCCGCGCGCTCCTTCTGGCGCTTGACGAGCTGGTACTTGCCGACCCATTCGACATCGCTCGCCACGGAAAAGAGATCGGCGCGCATGCGGTCCAGGACAGACTGCCACAGGGTGAGGATCTCACGGTCTGCCGCCGTGGGAGTCGTGCCGGTTTCCTCGAAGGTATCCAGGACCAGGTCCAGGTAGACCTGCTGGAGTTCGGCGGCTGTGTAGGAGCCGCCGGCCGTGCCGATCTTGTAGTCGAGGTCGGGATGGTGGGAGACGTTCCAGGTTTCCTGAACCGGATCATCCATGACGATGGAATCCCAGCGCAGATCGGTGCCCTGCTCGATGGCCCACAGGACCAGGGAGGTCGTACCGAAACGTAGGAAGGCGGACACGTCGAACATGTTGCCGTCGCCGCCGATGACGTGGAGGCGGCGGAACTGCGCGGGGTTGGCGTGGGGTTCGTCGCGCGTGTTGATGATCGGACGGTTGAAGGTCGTCTCCAGGCCCACCTCGTTTTCGACGAAGTCGGCACGCTGGGACATCTGGAAGCCCGGAACCTCGCTCTTCTGCCCGCGCCCCACGCGGCCCGCGCCGCAGATAACAGGGCGTGTCACCATGAACGGTGTCAGGCCTCGGATGATCGTGTCCAGGTCAGTGATGCGGGGCATCTGGTAGTTCTCATGCGTGCCGTAGGCCGCGCCCTTACCGTCCGTGTTGTTCTTGACGAGCACGATGGGTTCCTCGCCCAGTGCCGCCAGGCGCTCCATGACGCGCCTGGCGATCACCTCGCCCGCGCGATCCCACAGGAGCGCGTCGCGCGCGCCCAGGGTCTCGGGGGCCGAGTATTCCGGATGGGCGTGGTCGACGTAGAGACGCGCACCGTTGGTGAGCACGGCGGTCGTCGCGGCGGGCAGGGCAAGTTCCTCGGCCGTGGGGCGGGCGACGCGCTCGGAGCCACCGGAAGGCGCGAGGTGATACGGATCGTCCGTGAGGAGCGACGGGTCGACGGCTGCCCGCGACATGCGCATACCGCGCAGGTCATTGAGGGGGTCCTCACCCGTGTAATCCCACCGCACGACGCCCGCTCCATCGGCTGGCGAACCGGAGCGAGAGATCTCGCCGTACGCGGACACAACACGGGTGGACAGGGCAATCGGGTTGGCCCAGGCGTCTCCGGGACGGTACACACCGTACTCGGTCTCGGTTCCGATAATGCGTTCGCTGCTCATTTCACCGCTCCAATCGGCTTGACGCTGACAATCTCGGGCGCGAGTCCGCTCGTGCGGGCCCAGTCCTCCGGCGAAGAGGTCGCGGCCAACTCCAGCGATTCGTTCATTTCTTCGTGTACGCCGCGCAGCAGGTGCTCCATGGTCAGTCCTGTTGCTTGCCCGGTGAGTGCGTCCTTGATCGCATACTTCTTCGCGCGTTCCACGATACCTGCGATGAGTGCGCCAGAGACAAGGTCCGCCAGGTAGATGCGCTTATGATCGCCGCTCACCAGCGTCGCGAGGAAAAGCGCAGTCGTCTCGTCACGGGTGTAGAGCGCGTCGACCGCTCGCGTGATCATCCCGACCACGGCCTCGTCGATACCGCCGGCGCGCGCAACCTCCGCCGCGTGGATGGGCACGGCGGGCGTCAGGTACTTCGAGAAGATGTCGAGCGCACCCGCGCGGTCGGGGCGATCCACGCGAATACGCACGTCGAGGCGCCCGGGGCGCAGGACGGCGGGGTCGATCATGTCCGCGCGGTTGGAGGCACCGATGATGACGACGTTGTCGAGAGACTCGACGCCGTCCATCTCGGCCAACAGCTGCGGGACGATCATCGTCTCGACGTCCGAGGACACACCCGTGCCGCGCGTGCGGAACAGCGCCTCCATCTCGTCGAAGAAAATGACGACGGGGGTGTCGCCTGCCGCAAGCGCGCGAGCGCGGGCGAAGATCGCGCGGATCTGGCGCTCGGTCTCACCCACGAACTTGTTAAGCAGCTCGGGTCCCTTGATCGACAGGAAGAAACGTCGAGGCACCGCCGCGCTTGGACAGGGAGTTCGCGACGGCCTTGGCGATGAGTGTCTTACCCGAGCCGGGAGGGCCGTACAGCAGGATGCCCTTGGGCGGGCGCAGGCCAAACTGACGGTACAGCTCGGGATGGTTGAAGGGCATCTCGATCGAAATCGCGCACCTGCGCGATCTGAGCGTCCAGGCCGCCAATATCCGCGTAAGTCACGTCGGGAACTTCGGGAGTGAGCAGCTGCTCGACGTCCTCGCGCACGATGCGTTCAAGCGCGATGCCGGAGCGCATGTCCACGACGAGGGAATCCCCGGGGCGCAGGTTGCCGTGGCGCAAAGGTCCAGCCAGCTCCAACAGAGTCTCCGCACCACCCTCGGCGGCGACGAGCACGCGATCCGGACCCCACCATCTCGAGGACCGACACCACCTGGCCGCTGCGCGCGAAGTCATCAGCGGCGACGGCGATCATCGTGTCGTCCAGGCGCACCCACTGCCCGTACGACAGGTCGGTGACGTCCAGCTTGGGGGCGACGGCCACGCGCATGCGCTTACCGCCCGAAACGACCTCGATCTGACGCGCGGCCGGGAAGGCACGCACGAAAGGTCGCGAGCGTCTGCGGCGGGCGCGAGACATCCGCCAACTCGCCCTGGAGGCGAATCAGCTCGGTGCGGGCCGCCGTCAGTGCGCTGGTGAGGCGACCGTTCTTTTCCTCGAGCGAGATGACGCGCCGCTCGAGTGCTTGGCGCTGCTCGACCTCACTCATTGGTCTGAGCCTCGCGTCCCTGCGACGCCCACGTGTCTGCCTGCGCGACGACGTCGCGGCGCACCTTGCGGACCTTCTTCTCAGAGTTCACGCGCTGGCCGACCTTCTCCAGGGACCAGTCCTGCTCGTCGTCCCACGCACCGCCCTGACCTTCGGCAGCCTTGGCTGGGCGTGTCGAGCGCTCCTGCGGCGTCACGCCGGGGGCGAGCAGACGAGTCACTACAAGGAATCCGGTGTGAGCGACCATACGATGCTCGGGGCGCACCGCCAGGCCGTCAAGATGCCACTCGCGGCGCATATCCTCCCACGCGATCGGATCTGTGAAGCGTTCGGACGCGCGAAGGTCCTCGACCAGGCGCGACATCTGGGTCACCGTCGCGACGTAGCAGACGAGAACACCGCCGGGAATGAGCGCATGCGTGATGGCCTCGATGTTTTCCCAGGGGGCCAGCATGTCGAGGACTACGCGATCGATGCTCCCCTCGTCGACCGCCCACAGCACCTCGTCCACGTCGCCGACGCGCAGATCCCACGCGGGATGACGGCGTCCGAACCACAGGTCCACGTTCGCCGCAGCGATGTCTGCGAAGTCCTGGCGGCGTTCGACGGAGATCAGGCGACCGCTCGGTCCCACGGCGTCCAGGAGCGCCATGGACAGGGCACCCGACCCGGCCCCAGCCTCGATGACCGTGGCACCCGGAAAGATATCGCCCATGTGGGTGATGACGCCCGCGTCCTTGGGATAGACAACCGCCGCGCCGCGCGGCATCGACATGACATAGTCAACCTGAAGGGGACGCAGGATCTGGAACTGACGCCCCTCGTCGGTCACGATGACCTGACCGTCGGGGCGGCCGATAACGTCGTTGTGGTTGAATCCACCGCGGTTGGACTGGAAGCGTCCGCCATGCACCAAGATCACTTGGTGGAAGCGTCCCTTCGGGTCGCGAACCTGAACGCGGTCGCCCTCGGTCAAGGGGCCTCGGCGGGTGGTCTGACCAAAGTCGGTGGCTGTTTCGGAATTATTACGCTGAATAGTCATTACGTAAAGAATAGCGCCTTGGGCCTCCCGCCCCTGCCAGGACACAAATGGGGGTGGTGAGGGTTAGCGTGGTGTTCATGACAGACCTGATTGCCCCCTTCCCCGGTCCTCGTACGTGGGATCCCGCGCTGTCGGCCTCGCGCGCGAAAGGAATACGAGCGCTGCCCCCTCCAGTATCGTCTGCATGTCTTGGACGGTTACCGCGAACCTGAGACGCGCGCGAAGGCGCTGGGCACGGTGGTCCACGCGGTCCTCGAGGAGCTGTTCGGACTGGCCCCGCACGAGCGTACGCCTGAGGCTGCCCGCTCACGGGTCGCCCCCGCCTACGAGGCCGTCGTGGCGAAGACCCCTGCGATTGCCGATCTTTTCGCCGATGAGGAGGACCTTCAGGCGTGGCTTGAGGACGCGCGCGGGGTCATTGACGGCTACTTCGCCATCGAGCAGCCGCAGTGGATCGCCCCGGCCGCGCGCGAGCAGCGCGTGACGACGACGACAGCGGGTGGCGTGCGTCTGCTCGGTTTCATCGACCGCATCGACGCGGCCCCCGATGGACGACTGCGGGTCGTCGACTACAAGACTGGCAAGGCACCCGGACCGCGCTACGTGGACGAAGCGCTCTACCAGATGCGCTTTTACGCCCTGCTCTTAGCACGCACGAAGACGCTGCCGGCCCGCATGCAGCTGGTCTACCTGCGCGCGGGTCAGGTCATCACCTTCGATCCGGTCGCCGATGATATTCGCGCCTTTGAGCGTCACATCGATGACCTATGGACGCACATCGCCTCCGATATCGCCAATGATTCCTTCGCTGCGCGCAAGAATCCGCTGTGTAATTGGTGTGGCGTGCGCTCGCTGTGTCCGGTGTTTGGGGGAGCCACTCCCCCGATGCCGACGGAGCATGCACAGTGGTTGGCTCGGACTCGGCTAGGCTAGGGGGCATGGATTCGAAGCAATGCGGACGTAGCGGCCTATACCTGTCGTCGATCGGTTTGGGGACCCTGACGTGGGGGCGCGATACCGATGCGCCTGAGGCCCTCGAAATGCTCACGCACTTCGTCGACGCGGGTGGTTCCCTCCTCGAGTGCTCCCCCTCGCACGGCGACGGTATGGCCGTGGACGTCGTGTCCGAGGCCGTAGCGTCGGTGGGCAGGCACCGCGTGGTTCTCGCGTGGCGCGGAGGGATGCGCCGTGCGACTGAAGGCGCGTGGGTGGGCGCAGCCGGACGCGGGGATCTGCTGCGCAGCCTGGATGATGCGTTGGCGCGACTGGACACGGATTATGTGGACGTGTGGCTCGTGGAGCCGCGCCCGGAGGTGCCGTTGGAGGAGACCCTGGAGGCGGCGACCCTCGCTTACCGTAGCGGGCGCGCCCGCTACGTGGGTCTGTCGCGTTCGTCCCACTGGCAGCTGGCCGAGGCGGTCACTCGTGGTGTCGTGGGTGTCAGCGCGCCGATCACGCTCGTCGAATTCCCGTTCTCCCTCGTGGATGCTGCCTGCGCATCAACGGTAGCGGAACTGGCCAGCAGGGGGGTTGGCGTTCTGGCCGCGTCGGCGCTGGCAGGCGGTGCCCTGACGGGCAAGTACCGCCACACGACCCCCAGCCGATTCGCGTGCTGCTTCCCCGCATCTTCGTCACATGGTTGAGCCTTACCTGTCGGGTTTCGCGAGCAGTGTCATCGAAGCGACGCACCGCGCGGCGTCGGGCCTGGATCGCCGTACGGGAGACGTCGCCCTGGCATGGGTACGCGACTACCCGGGCATCTCCTCGGCTCTCATTGGACCGCGAACAACTCGACAGCTCGATACCCTCCTGGAGTACACGGAGCCGCTGCCCGCCCCGATTCGCGAGGTACTCTCCGAGGTCGCCCAGTAGCGGCGAGCAGCTTGCAGATACGAACGAGGGGCCGAACCGTGTGGTTCGACCCCTCGCCTCATGCGCGTGCGAGACGATTGGTCTCAGTCATCGACTTCGATGAAGTCGTCGTCCTCGTCTTCGTCCTCATCGTCGTAGTCCTCATCTTCTTCGTCGCAGTCATCCTCGTCAATCTCATCGAGGATGTCGAAAGGGAGTTCCACGCCCAGCTGGGTGAAGAGGATATCGTCGTAGGTGAAGAAGGCGTCGCGCAGCGCCAGCTCGGCGGCTTCGAGCGCGGCGTCATCAGCCTCGTCTCCATCGCGTGCGATGTCGAAGTGATTCTCGAAAGCGTTGAGCAGGCGCGTCAGTGCGCGGCGGGCATCTCCAGTCATAGGTCTCAGTCTACCGTGAGGACGCACACTTTTTCAGGGCAGATTGAGCTGCGAACGGATAACGGACACCATGAGGTCCGTGCCTTTGATTTCCGCCGTCTGATCGGCACCCAGGATGCGCGTCTGTCCCGTCGGAATCCAGCAGCTGCGAGGCACCCATGTTCGGGCCCAGCGGCAGGATGACCCATTCCTTCGTGGGAACGTAGTGGGCGTCGGGTTCCTCCCCTTCGATCTGTGCGGTGATGTTGGCGATGACAACGCGGGCCTGCTGGCGCGCGGCGTCGGCGCGCTTGGACTCGCGCACGTCGGTCAGGTCGCCGACAGCGTAGACGGTGGAGTGACCCGTCACCTGCATGGTCGGCTCGACCCGGATCGTGCCGTTGGGGTGCATGACGGACTCGTACTCGCTGCCGATCAGGAACCCGGTGTTGGCGCGTGCGCCGTAGCACTGGAACCAGAGGTCGGCCTCGATGACCTCGCCCTTCTTGGTTTCGACCATGAAGTGCGCGAGGTCGCCGACGTTCTGAGGGGCAGGTAGGCCAGCTCGGAGCCGGTGACGACGCGAACGCCGAGGGTGGCCAGCTGCTCGCTGATCTCATTACGCAGGGCGTCGGTGTAGCCGGGGGTGCCCAGGATCTGGTCCGAGGCCTCGACGATCGTGATGTCCAACCCGGGGAAGGCATTGGCGAGCTCACCGGTCAGCTCGATGCCGACGGTGCCACCGCCAACGATCATGACGGAGCGGGCACGCGAGAGGTTCTCGTGGAGTTGCTCGAGGCGCGCCTTGGCGACGGAGGAACGGTAGGAGGAGTACTTGGCCGGGAAGGGGTAGGTAGAACCCGTGGCGAAGACGACGTAGTCAGCCTCGATGGGGTCATGACCGAATACGTGAACGGTCGTTCCGTGGACGGCGGAGACGGTGCCTCGCACGACCTGGCCGCGGCTCAGGAGATTCGTGTAAGGCATGAAGATCGCGTGTTCCCACACCGTGTCAACGGCGGCGCGTAGCGCGGCCGCGTGGTGGACGAACTGGTCCTTCTGCTCGATGAGGATAACGTCCGCGAGGGGGTCAAGCCCCTTGGCGACCGTGACGCCTCCGTATCCTCCGCCGATGACTGCGACGCGTGCCATGACATTCCTCCTTTTGAATGGACCGCGTCTATTGTGTCATCTCACGCCCTCGAAATGCGCGTGATAGGGACCTTAGTCCGCTTCCCCTGCCGTCGGTGGGACTCTCAAAGGCCCAGGCCGCGCGCAATATTGGGCTGGAAGAAGTTCGGTCCCTTCAAGACCTTGCCGTCCTCGCGGAGCTTGACGGAGCCGTCGGGCATGAGCTTGGACAGGTTCGACGCCTGTACTTCGGCCAGGACCGAATCGAGATTCATCCCCGACTCGATGGCCATGCCGTAGACGACGTAGACGAGGTCAGCCAGGGCGTCGGCGGCCTCGATAACATCGCGCTCCCCCTCGTCGGCGGCGACGGCCTCGGCGGTGGCGGCCTCGATGATCGCGCGTGCGCGCGGGCCGTAGACTGCGCCCATAAGTTCGGCGAACTCCTCGGCGATCAGGCTCATGCGCATGTTCATGCGCTCGTAGTCCAGCGTCGGATCGCTGAAAGGACGGATGGGGACGGAGTAGGTGTGGTGGAACTGCAGGACCAGCTCCATCGGGCTGGGTGCGGGTGTTGGGACGGACGAGGCCGTGGTGTCCTTCTCGCTCATGCGTGGTCCTTTCGTGCGTTATCCCAGGCAGTGGCCAGGATGTTGGAAAATGCTGTGACGGTCTGATGTCCGTCGACGAGGAATTGGGAATCCATGACGTAGGTGGGAACCGAGGCCACCCCCATGTGCATCGCCATCTGATAGTCGGAGTAGACGCGCGAGGCCCATTCCTCGTCGCCAACAGCGAGGGCGGCGAGGTCGGGCGGCATGCCAATGTCCTGCGCGCAGCCGATGAGCACCTCGGGATGGGAGATGTCCAGGCCCATCTCGAAGTGGGAACGCATAATCGCCTCGGCGACCTTGAGGTGGAGAGAGTCCGGGCCGGCGACCGTGTCGTTGTCGATGTCGGCGTCGTGGGCGGCCGCGATAACCCGGTGCGCACGGGAGGTAGGAGCGATGATGAGGGAGTCGAAAGTCAAAGCGAATGCCCTCTCGAGCACCCAGCGCCCGCATGCGTTCGTCGGCCTCGCGTACCTCTTCCAGGCTGGCAGCCCCGGATTCAACCAGAGCGACGATGCGTGGCTTGTCGAGCGCTGCCTCCAGGTCGGGGTCGAGCAGGTAGGCGTGCAGGTAGACCTCGATCTCGGTGCCGTGCTCACAGCGGGACATGGCGGTGCGCAGGTGTCGTAGGCCCAGGTAGCTCCACGGGTCACACGTGTCGAGCCACATATCAATTCGCACAGCGTCTCCTCACGGTTGATATGGAAAACCCCGGGACCTTTCGGCCCCGGGGCATTTCGTGCGCGGAGGGGGACTTGAACCCCCACCCTCGTAAAATGAGGACTAGCACCTCAAGCTAGCGCGTCTGCCTATTCCGCCACCCGCGCAGGTGATCGGTGCGAACCGTTGTGATCCGCAAGCGAGTAGAAGCTTAACACGATTACATCGACATGCGCCAATCGAAACTAGGAATCGGTTTTTTCGCCCTTCAGGCGGGAGTCCAATGTCGAGAAAACCTTTGCAATTGCTTCGATATCGGCATCCGTCATGCCGTCTAGGAGATACTCAGCCACCGTCTGCTGATGCAATTCTGTGGCAGCAAGCACAGTCTGGATTCCCTGAGTGGTCAGGCATGCGTCGTAGCCGCGGCGATCAACCTTGGAAGGGATGCGCTCGACCCAGCCGTCGCGGGAGAGGTTAGAGACCAGGTAGGTCACGCGCGACGGCGAGTAGACGACGCGATCAGCCAACTCACCCATGCGCAAGCGATGGCTGGGGAGCCTCCCACAGTGCCAGGAGAATGTTGTAGTCGGGCATAGATACGCCGTAGGCGCGCTTTAGGCGTGTTTCGAGGATTCCCTGCAGGCGTCCGGACGCCTCGAAGAAGACTCGCCACGCGGCTGCACGCGCGCTATTGGCTTGAACGATCGGGGTGAGCCGTGCTCGCGATTCCACGTGTGCCTCTCTCATAGTCGTTTCGTGTGTTTCTCTCGGGATAATAGGGCATAGTGACTAAGAAAGCACCAAGAACCAGGGGATTTTATGTCGTTGACTTTTTCTGCTGTGCTGTTTGATGTTGACGGGACGATTGTTAATTCTGCGCCCGTCATCATGGGAGCATTCCGGAGCACATTGTCAGACTTTGGACTGGAGATTCCAGATGATCAGCGCCTTCGTACCTATGTTGGCCCTCCCCTGTGGTACTCGTTTGGCGACCTGGGTTATTCGGGGCAGCTGCGCGCGGATCTGGTTTCGCGTTACAGGGAACGCTACATGGACCACTATCTTGATCCTGAGCCTTTCGACGGTGTGCGTGATCTGCTGTGGGATCTGCACCATGCGGGCGTTCCCCTGCGACGGCCACATCCAAGCAGACACCGATGGCGATCGCGCAGATGGAGCATCTGGGCCTTGCGGATGCCTTCGACGTGATCGCGGGGGCGACGCCGGATCCGGGGTCATCGAAGACGACGGTCATTCACGAGGCCGTGGCTCGCCTGGGCGCGATGGGTGCGGACGTGTCGCATCCCGTCATTGTTGGCGACTCTATCTGGGACGTGCGCGGCGGCCACGAGGCCGGCATCCCCGTCATCGGTGTCGGTTGGGGGTATGCGACGGAGGATGGTCTGGATGACGCCGAGGTTGTGTGCGAGACGGTCGAGGATCTTCGCGCGCTTCTCATGCCGGCCGGCTGCTGAGGGACGTTAGCGGAAGTCGCGCGAGCGCACCTGGATGGGCAGATGCACGGGAGCGAGCCGGAAGGCTCGCACGTTGACTGCGCCGTCACCCCACTCGAGCGTGCCGCGTACGAGTAGGGCACCCGACTCGAGGCCGATGCGTCGAAATTTGTTCCAGGTACCCACAGCCACCGAGACGTTGACGAATCCGGACTCGTCTTCGAGGGACAGGAAAGTGACGCCGCCGCCGGTGTGGGGGCGCTGTCGGTGCGTGACCAGCCCAGCCACGTCGACGATCCTCCCGTCAAGGTGGGCGCCGAGTTCTGCAGCGCGCAACACGCCGGGTCGGCAGGTCCCCTCTCAGATAGGAGAAGGGGTGCTCCCCGGGGGTGAGTCCGGTTGTCTCGATATCGGCGCGCATCTGCTCGGTGCGCGTCAGAGGTGGCAAGTCAGGGGACGCGGGTGCCTACTTCGGTACCCGGTAGGAATGGGCTGCCATTCCCTCTGCCGCGCAGTCGGCGCGGCCAGCGCCCCCGCGGCCCAGGTTCCCTCACGCCTGCCCACGCCCAGGCATTCCAGCGCTCCAGCCATGGCAAGACACTCCATGTCCGATGCGCTCAGGTGGGCGCGGTTCGCCAGGTCCGCTTGGGAGGAAAAAGCTCCCGTTTCTCTCGCTCTCACGATGCGTTCGGCTGCCCGGCCCCAGGCCTCGTACCGACGATAATCCGATGCGCACCACCAGCTCCTCGTCCACGTCCAGGGGATGACCTGACGCGACGGGAGTGGGTCGGGGCGGCCCTCCCGATACTCCTGCTCCCCGGGAACGCCGGGTGCACATTGCACGCCCGTGTCCAGGAAAGAGTCGTTGACCGAGGGTCCCAGGACCGTCACTCCGTGCCTGCGCGCGTCCTGGACCAGCGTCGCCGACGAGTAGAAACCCATCGGCTGGGAGGAGAGATCGCCGCGTAAAAATGCTCGGGCGCGTGAACCTTGAGCCACGCGGAGGCGTAGACGATGTGCGCGAAAGAAAAAGAGTGCGACTCGGGGAAACCGAAGTCCGCGAAGGCCTTGAGCTGATCGAAGATGCGTTCGCGCGTGAGCGTGTCGATCCCGCGCTCTTCCATGCCCGCCATGAGTTCTCCCTTGAGGGCTTCCATGCGCTCGGGGCTACGCTTGGCACCCATCGCTCGGCGCAGCTGGTCAGCGCGTGCCCCAGACAGGCCAGCGGCGTCCGTGGCAATGCGCATGAGCTGCTCCTGAAAGAGGGGCACCCCGAGGGTTTGGCGCAGCGCGGGTTCGAGGAGCGGGTGCAGGTAGGTGACCGGCTCACGTCCCGCACGCCGACGCAGATAGGGGTTGACCGCATGCCCCTGAATGGGGCCGGGGCGCACGAGTGCTACTTCGACGACGATGTCGTAGAAACAGCGCGGTTTGAGGCGCGGCAGCGTATTCATCTGCGCGCGCGACTCGACCTGAAACACACCCACGGTGTCGGCGGCGCAGAGCAGGTCGTAGACACGCAGGGTCTTCTTCTGGCAGGGTATGCAACCCCAGAGGCTGATCCCGGCGTCCACGCAGCGAGCGTGGTGCCCACCCGCGCAAGCGTGGATTCGCCGGTCCATCCGCTCGAATGTCGTCAGCTTGTAGTTCGTCAAAGGCGACGCGCAGCGCCGTGAGCATACCGAGGGAGAGCAAGTCAAACTTGACCAGACCAGCGTCCGCGCAATCCTCCTTATCCCACTGCAACACCGTGCGTCCCTCCATGGCAGCCCATCCCACCGGACAGATACGAGAGACCGGCTGGTCGGTGAGCACCATACCGCCCGAATGGATACCCATGTGCCGGGGCAGGCGCGACAGAGCCCGGGCGGCGTCGCCAACGAGTGCTGGCACTTCCCCCTTTCCCCGCGACCACGCCTGCGCGCTGCCCGCCGGGTATCCCAGCGCCCGCGCCGCGTCACGCATCGCCGAACGTGGTCGATAGGTGATGACGTTAGCGACCTGTGCCGCGCGGTCGCGCCCGTAGAGGTCATAGATGTGCCGGATAACCTCCTCACGCCTACAGGCCTCGATATCGACATCGATGTCGGGCGGCCCCGAGCGCGCGTCCGACAGGAAGCGCTCGAAAAGGAGGTTGTGGCGCACCGCGTCCACCGCCGTGATGCCCAGGCAAAAGCACACAGCCGAGTTTGCGGCACTGCCCCGCCCCTGACACAAGATGCCGCGCTGGCAACAAAAATCGACGATTTCCTTGACGATCAGGAAGTACCCCTCGAATCCGAGGCGCTCGATAATGCCTAGCTCGCGGTCAATCGTCTCCCATGCCCGCGGGGCTTCCTCCCGCGGTCCGTAGCGCTCGCGGGCCCCCTCGTGAGCGAGATAGGCGAGCCAGCTGCCAGGAGAATGCCCCTCTGGGACGTGGATGCGCGGAAGCCGGGGAGCGACGAGACGCAGGTCGAAGGACGCTTCCTCCGCGACCTCGCAGGAGTGCACGAGCGCCTCGGTGTGAGCGGCATGCAGACGGGCCATCTCTGCGGGTGAACGTAGGAAGGGCCGATGTGCTCCGAGGTGAGCCACGGCCTCGTCCAACGAGGAACGCAGACGGGTCGCCGCAAGGATGTCACCGAGGGCACGCTTGGAAGGTGCAGACATGCGCGCACCCGTCGTGGCGAGCAGTCGAACCCCCATCCCCTGCGCAAGCTCGGCGAGAGTGTCTCCCGCGTCGAGGCCGTCTCCGGCTGCTGCCTGCCACTCGATGAGGAGGTGATCCGCCCCTCCAACCGCCTCCGCGAGCGCACCGGCCACGCGCCGCGCCCATGTGGGGACCACCGGTGTATAGGGCGCGCATGAGGGGGCCGCGCCTCCCGCCGGTCATGATGAGCAGGTCAGCGCCAGCCTCGCTCACGTCCTCGAGGGTAAAACGTGGAGCGCGCTCCCCGTCTGTGACAGCGCGCGCTCGCTCATCATGCCGACGAGGTTTTCGTAGCCGTGGGGGCTTGAGGCCAGGATGGGGAGACGGATACCTGGCTCCTCCGCGCCGGGGGCGAGTCCCCAGCCACTCGCCTGAGCGCCTGGAACGACCGCTCGCAGCGTGCTCGGGTCCAGGGTGATCTCGGCCCCGTAGACAATCGGCAGGCCGCAGCTGCGCGCCGCCATCGTGGTCTGCACAGTCGAGTACATGCCGTCGACGTCGAGAATAGCGAGAGCATCCAAGCCCAAGCGCGAAGCCTGCGCGACCATATCCGCAGGCTCGTCGGTGCCTTCCAGGAAGGTGAACGCACTGTGAGCGTGCAGCTCGGCGTATCGGGGTTCATTGATCACTCATCCATCGTATCGAACATATGTTCGATAACGCTGTGTTGACCCTGCATTGCCTCCGCACAACCGAATCTCTTCCGAGATCTACAAGCCCTATCCTGGTCGCATGGATTCCATGCTCGCAGCGTCGCTTCCCTCCCCGGCTCCCTCACCCTGGTTCGCCGCCCACTGCCACTCCTGGGGCCGCGCGACGTCCTCCTGAGCGTCGAAGCCACGACCCTGTGCGGCACGGACTTGCGCATCGTCACCGGACAAAAGACGCACGGCGTCACCCCCGGCGTGATCCTCGGCCACGAGATCGCCGCGCGCGTGTGGAAGCTCGGCGCGGACCTTCGCCCAGGAATCGACGCGCCCGCACCGGGAACCCAGGTGGGCCTCGCCCCGGAAATCGCCTGCGGCCATTGCGTGCCCTGCACGGCCGGACGTTCAAACGTCTGCGCGAACATGGCGCTCTTTGGAACCGGAGTGGACGGAGGACTCGCCGACGTTATCCGCGTACCCGAACGGGCGCTGGCATGCATCACCCCCAGCGCCCGCGAGATTGCGCCACCGCTCCTGGCCCTGGCCGAACCCCTCTCATGCTGCCTGCGTGCCCGAACTCGCCTCCCCATCACCTCAACCTCGCGCGTCCTCATCCTGGGCACAGGCCCCATCGGCCTCATCCACTGCGCGCTCGCTGCGCCGCAGGGCGCGTCCGTCATGGCGTGCGGGCGACCCGCGCGTTTGGATCCCGCGCTCGCCCTCGGCGCGAGTACCGTGACCGCCTCACAGGGCGATGAACTCGTCGCGACGGTCCGCGAGTGGAGCGGTGGAGCTGGCGCGGACGTCGTCATCATCGCGGTGGGCGATCCCGGCCTCGTCCCCATCGCCGCCCAGTGCACCGCCATTGGCGGCTACATCTCCTGCTTCGCGGGCTTCCCCGCAGGAACGCTCGCCCAGATCGACCCGAACCTGATCCACTACCGAGAGCTCACCATCTCGGGCAGCGCGAACGCCACCCTGGAGGACTACGCGGCCGCCGTCGCCACCCTCTCAACGGGCGCGCTCGACCTGTCCCCACTCATCACCCATGAGTTCCCCCTCACCCAGGTGGACGCCGCGCTCGACGCCGTACGCTCGCGCGCCGGCCTCAAGGTCGCTGTGCGCCCCGGACGCGGCAAGCCGACCGAGCGCTAGTCAAGCAGCCCCCGCAGGTCCGCGGCGCTGAGTGACGCACTGGCACCCGTCCCATTCATCACCGAGGAAATGAGCCGACGCTTACGGTCCTGCAACTCCACAACCTTCGCCTCGATCGTGTCAGCGGCAACCAGACGATAGACATTCACCTTCTTCGTCTGACCAATGCGGTGCGCGCGGTCGATCGCCTGCTCCTCAGCAGCCGGATTCCACCACGGATCCATGACGAAGACATAATCCGCCTCCGTCAGGGTCAGGCCCGACCCACCCGCCTTGAGAGAAATGAGGAACACCGGTGCCTCACCCGAACGGAAGCGCTCGATAACCTCCGTCCCGGTTGCGGGTCGAGCCATCCAACTGCACAACCGACACGCCACGCCGCTCCAGCACGTGCCGAATACGCGCCAGGAACGACGTGAACTGGCTGAAAATCAGCGCACGGTGGCCCAGCGGCACGATCTCGTCGAGGCGGTCCGCCACGTACTCCACCTTCGCCGACCCCACATGCGCATAGGACTCCTCCACCAGGGCCGGGTCGAGCGCGAGCTGACGCAGCCTCGTGATCGACGCCAGAACGCTCATGCGATTCGCGTCCGGATCCACCAGCAAATCGAGGATGCGGGCGCGCTCGCGGGCCAGATACTGGTCGTAGATGTGGCGATGTTCCTTGCCCAGCTCGACGCGCACGACGTCGACGATCTTGTCGGGCAGGTCGGTGGCCACCTGTTCCTTCGTGCGCCGCAGGATAAAGGGCGCAACGTAGGAGGTCAGGCGCGCGAGCATGTCGGGATCCCCACCCTCGATGGGTCTGCGCACCTTCTGGGTGAAGGCCTCCCACGGGGGCAGCAGCCCCGGGCATGTCAAGGACAGAAGAGACCACAGGTCGCCCAGGGAATTCTCGATGGGGGTACCGCTCACTGCCAGACGCCAGGGGGCATCCATGTCGCGCAGTGCGCGGTATGTTGCCGTGCGGGGATTTTTGACCGCCTGCGCCTCGTCGATGACGACGCCGGACAGGGCGACCTCGCGCCACTGCTCGGCTTCGAGGCGCACCAACGTATAGGAGGTAACGACGATGTCGCAGGCCTCGGCCTCCTCGCGGATCGTCGTTCCCCGTCGCGCGGCGGTCTCAGCGACGCAGCGCACGCGCAGGCCGGGCGTGAACGTCGCGGCCTGCTCCGCCCACACGCCCACGACCGAGGTAGGAGCGACCACGAGGACCGGGCCGCTCCCCACCTCCGCCGCGCGCAGGGACGCGATCGCCGACAGGATCTGCACGGTCTTGCCCAGGCCCATGTCGTCGGCCAGGACCCCACCCAGTCCGGCGGATAGACGCGAGGTCAGCCAGGCGTGCCCGTGCCGCTGATAGGGGCGTAGAAGCGAGGCCAGGGCAGGGGATGGGGGCCAGCCCATTGTCCGAGTGCTCGCCACGCAGCGCAGCGATACGCGTGCGCCACGACGCCGAGAGCGACACTGAGTCGGCCTGCTTCTCGAAGAGCTCGTAGAGGCCCACCTGCACGGGAGTGAGGCGCAGGCCCTCGCCCTCCCACCCCGCAAGGGACCGAGCCTCGTCCAGCAGAGTAGCCAGCGCGCGGATGCGCGGGCCGTCCAGACGCACCCACACACCGTGGGCCTCAACATAGTCGTCACCGCGTGCGATCGCCTCCAACGCCTCACGTACGCTCAGCAGATGGTCGCCAACGCGCACGCGCACGTTCAGATCGAACCAATCCGACTCCGCACTCTCGACGGACACGTCCACATCCATCCCGTCTTGCGACACCTCGATGGCGCGCACATCCTGCGCGACGTCCCACACGAGGCCGTCCACGCTCTCGCGATCAACGACGGTTGAGAGAAACTCCGGCACGCGCCACGGGTCGATGCGCCCCAAACCCGGCAACGGCGTCCACAGGTCTGCTCCCACCGAGATTCCCCACCTGTTGACGCGATCCGCGAGGGTGGCCACAGCCTCGTCCCCCATGCTGTGGGCGAGCGGGGCACGCGAGCGCGAGCGCCCCTCCTCGTACTCCGCCCACCAGCGCACGACGACCGAGTTTTCGTCGCAACGCAGCGTGCCCACAACCGCGACCTGCGGTGTCGCATCGGCGTCGAAGCTCCCATCTGAAGAACTCATGACGAAACGCCGACGCAGCGCCGTCAGCCACGTCCCTCGGAATTCCGCCACATCTGCAGCTGGAACAACCAGCGGTCGATCCAGCGGGAATCCCTTCCAACGCCTTCAAGCCTTCGATGCGCGCCGCGCGCATCCCCCCATCAAGCAACAGCAACCCCGTGTCGCGGTCAATACGCGGGTGTGCGACGACCTGATCACCGTTGCGAGCGACAACCCGCATCTCAAGGCCCTTCCTCGGAGGTCCCTCACGTCAACATCCGCATCCCACGTCGCATGCGACAGCACGAAAGGTTCACGTCCCGTCCACCGACGCAAAAAGCTCCACCCCCGCGCGCACCAGGCGCGCGAGCCACGCGTACGCATGCTCGCCGAGCGAACTGAGCGTCACCTCGGTGCGCGCATGCCACGAACGCGACTCACGCGAGAGCCGATACCCCTCACGCAGCAGCGACACGTGAGTCGGATCCAAACCATCCGTCACCGACTCCCACTGCGTCGCCGTCAGGTCCAGCCACGACGCCCGTTTCGCACTCCACGCCGACGAGGCTCCCCTGCGCAGCGGGATCAACGACACCGCCACGCTCGGATCGTGCGCATCGATAACGAGTGCCAGCGGATCCCCGCCGCGCTCACGAGAGATGCCCAGCACCTGCTCGAGGACGCGACTCCACTCGGGCACGGCCCCCCTGCTCTCGAGCGCCTCGGCGCGCGCAGCGATTAGCACCGCCACGGCGTGCGGACAATCCGAACGCAAGGAGCAGGCGCATGCGAGTGATGGGCGAAGCGCACCGTGAGCGATCCGTACACGATATGTCAGTCCCTTGTCTTTGACGCGGGCCTCAAGATGGTCCTCGGATTGGTCCCAGAGCAGCTCTTTCACCGCTCCATTGCGTTCCAAACGCAGGCCGTTTGCCCAGGTGGCGGGGCCGACGAGGGCCATGATGTCATCGTCCGACATCGATGCGAGGGATATCGCTGAACTCGTGGGTCACCATCCTTTCAGTCTACGGCACGGCCGCTGGACCCGTCACCGTCAGTTGTCAAGGCCCTCTGCCATCCACTCACCCCCGCTCCACACGAGAAGCGCCACTTGTCCATCCTCGAGCGTGGCTCGCATGTAGGCGCGGGCGCGCTCCCCCGACCACCAGCACCCGCCCACGGGCCAAGGGCCGGCGATAGCGCGGATTCTGCAACGCCGACCGGCACGCAGCTGGGGCGAGTACCGCGAACGCTCCCAAGACTCACCCGAGGGAAGAAGCCGACCCGGTAGCCCCTCCCCGCCGTTCTTGGTGAGGAGATAGGCGGGGGTCGCTGTCAATGATCCACGTTGGTCGACGCGCACGTCGCCACCAGCTCCCGGCTCTGCGACCAGGAGCACGGGGATGGGAGTGTCGAAGAGGGTGGACGGCGGCTCGGCGACGGCCCCCTCCCAGGCACCCACGCGAGAGCGCAGCGGCTCCTGGTTGCCCCAGGGTGCCATGACGATGCGGCTGCGCGGATCGTACCCGACCCTGCACGCGCGGGACCAGCAGCGCGTCCGGCCCCGCCAGTCCCTGGATCCGCACGGCGCTGCGCGACACGTCTGACTTCCTGTTGCTGCGCCCCCACAGGGCCGAGGAGCCGCTTCCAGGGCACGGGTCGCAGGCCGTGAGGCGAATCGAGCGGGCCTCGCCGGAGGGTCCCTGGTCGCACGCCATCCACCCCTGTGAGAGTCCAGCGCACGCGCAGGGCGATGTCGGCGGGCACCGACAGGTCACACCCGCTCCACGTGCGGCTGCGCGAGCCGCCCCCGCCGTCCTCCACGTCGATACGAAGCGTGTGCGACACCAGAGCGGCACCATACAGTCGGCCAGCGAGCTCCTCGGCTGCGCGGATAACGGGGACCGTCATGGTCTGGACGCTTTCTCCCCCACCGTCGATGTCGTACTCGACCGTAATATCCGACTGCGCGCGCTCGCTGGACAACACGGCGGCATCGCCTCCCGAGGCCAGGATCCACAGCCGCTCACCGACGTCGCCGAAGCGTTCGAGGACGGGGCCTCGTCCGAGCTGCAGCAGATCCGCGCAGCTGGTGATGCCCAGGCTCGCCAGGAGGTCGACGGCGGCAGAAGTCCGATCTCGCATCGACGGCGGCACGCATCCCAGAGCGCGGGACAGACCGATCCCTGACAGGAAGAATCGCGTGTCCTCGGCGGGCACAATTCGCCCCGCCCTGGCGGCCTCCACCGAGGCCAGCGGCCCGTCAGCAATACCGACGAAGCATTCGACACCCACAGCCTCTTCAATCGCATCAACGAGTAGGGAGGCTGCCTGTTCCTCGCCACCCGCCCAGCGCGCGGGGCCGCGCGCCCGACACCTGGCTAACCCCGGGCGCAGGCACTCGACACCGGCAGCGACCGTGTCGAAGGCGTCGATGACACCGCTGAAAGCGCGGGCCTCACGGTCCGGATCACGCGGTAAACAGATCAGCTCCGGGCACAGGTAGGTCGCCTCGCGCACACTCATGCCTGCCCGCACACCGCAGCGCCGGGCGGATGCACTGGCAACCTCGATGCGCTTAGCATGAACAACCGCGCCGACACCACCCGGGGGCAGGTCGACCACGAGGCAGTTGACAGGCCAGTCAGGAATCCACAAGACCATGTAGCGCACCTAGACCACCAGCCGCATGCTCCCCGCGCCTGCTGCGTCGCGTGAGAGTCCCGGCCACATGCGCAGTGTCACGAGGGTGCGCCCCAGAGAGCGGGCACGCGCCGCCAGGGTTCGTTGCTCGGTACGGGAGAGCTGGGGAAGATCCAGGCACACGACGTCGCACCCCTCCAGAAGTAGCGCGCACAGCTGCCCCATGTTCGCCTCCTCGTCAGGGTTCAGGACCAGCACGCGCTCTAAGTCCATCCCCTGGCGCTGCGCCCACTCCCATCCGATATGGCGCACGCCATATACGCCAACCCATCCCTCAGTAGGGGCAGGCATCAATGAGGAGCCGAATCAACTGCTCCCTCTCCTGCGGACCCCAGGAGCACTGGAACGAACCCTACCCGTCGAATACCTCTCCTCGACGTCGAGTCGACCACGCAGACCAACCGAGATTTTCGGCGCGACTCAAGGCCTCGCGGGCCTTACGCAGGCGCATGCGTGCGTTGGACACCCCTCCTCCTTCCCCAACACATATAGAACATCTGTTCGATACGGGAAGTGTAGAACCCCGCTCACACACCTGCGTCCCGAACGCACGTTCCCCATCTCATACGCAACAATGGAGAGGAGAGAAAAGGAGCACACATGAACATCGATACTCGCCCCTCAGCACCCGCCCCCTTCGAGGGAATCGATCTGCCCGACTTCACCCTGACCTCGTCCATCCCTTACCGACGGCGCACCGATGCCGGAGGTGGCCACCGCACGCGGAGGTTCACTCTCCCCCGACCTGGCGTGGGAGGGGTTCCCGGAGGACACGGCAAGCTTCATGCTGACCTGCTTCGACCCAGACGCCCCGATCCCCTCGGGCTGGTGGCATTGGGACGATCCTGGATATCCCCGCATCGATGACGCACCTGGACGAGGGTGCCGGCGCATCCGACCTGACCCTCGACGGTCCCGCATTCCACCTGCGCGGTGATGCGGGCGAGGCCTCCTACTTTCGGTGCCGCGCCGCCCGTCGGTGACCGCCCACACCGCTACATTTTCACGGTGCACGCCCTCGACGTGGACACCCTGGGCCTCGATGACGACGCGACACCCCGCCATGGCCTCGTTCGCAGCGCTCGAGCACACGATTGCGCGCGCCACCCTGACCGTCACACACCAGGCCTGAGGACATGCTGCACATCATTTTCTGGGAGCCGGAGATCCCCGGTAACACGGGTGCGGCAATCCGTCTGTCGGCCTGCACGGGGTCCATGCTGCACCTCGTGAAGCCGCTGGGCTTCGACATGGACGATGCGAAAGCTGCGCCGTGCGGGGCTGGATTACCACGACCTCGCGCACGTCATGGTGCACGAATCCCTGGACGACGCGCTCGCGCAGGTTCCGGGGACGCGTGTGGGCACTGACGGGGACACGCGAGCGCCATGTACTCGGACGTGTCCTACGCGGATGGCGACGGCCTGCTATTTGGGCGCGAATCGGTGGGCCTATCCGAGGAGGCGATGAGTCATCCTCGCGTAGAGAAACGCATTCGCATCCACATGCGCGAGGGCGTGCGCTCACTCAACTTGGCCAATTCAGCATCGATCGTCCTGTACGAGGCGTGGCGTCAGCTGGGCTTCCCGGGCGGCGTCTAGCCGCTGGCAGACAAGAAACCGCAGACAGGAACGAGGCCCGGGTCGGATTACTCCGCCGGGCCTCGTGACGCGCGATCACCTCAGGGACGAGGCTGTGGTCAGTCCCCTTCCACGGCGAACTCGAGCGCTCGACCTGTTCGGCGAGCGACACGATCCTGCGCGGATTCGAACGCCACATCCACACGACCCCAATGAGGGAGACAAGCAACGGCAGATAGTAGAAGTCCGCGCCCATGCCGGTCCACGCCGAGCGCGCAACGTTGAGTTCGTCCAGACCGAGGGAAGCAACCCACAGGATGATCGGCACGGCGATCGACAGGCCGATGGTCACCCAGCCAACCTGTCGCATGCGCTTGCCATTGTGGGTCAGGGCCATCGCGGCGACGAGGTAGTCGACGCCCGCCAAGAGTGCAACGATCTGCGGACCCCAAGGCTTGCCCTGCCCGTGGAAGAGATCGACGATAGCCGTCACAAAAATCCAGGCCCCCAGGAGCCAAAACAACGCAATGATAATGCGCCCAAGTCCCCAGGGAGGGAGGGCGCTTATCGCGAGCGTCGCCAACATCAGGAGTCGCGTCTTGTTCATGCACGCTTTGATCCTACCGACAGGTCCGTTGTGTCGCACCGCGTTCCGCATGACAACGCGAGGAATGCGACGCGTGTGGCCCTGATGCACCAAGCCGCCCCACCGACCTGTGGGACAGCATCACGCAAACGTGGGACAATGGGCCTATATGGACCGTGAGGCCCGTCATGAAAACAACCATCTGAGCGTTAAGCTCATCAACGAGGAGTTATCTACCTTGAGCGAATCGACCTACGACATCGTCATTCTGGGGGCGGGTTCCGGCGGCTATGCGACTGCCCTGCGCGCGGCGCAGCTCGGCATGACAGTCGCCCTTATCGACGGCGATAAGGTGGGCGGCACCTGTCTGCACCGCGGTTGCATCCCGACGAAGGCGTACCTGCATGCCGCCGAGACGGCCGAGGCCGTGCGCGAGTCCGCGAAGTTCGGCGTCAACTCCACCTTCAACGGTATCGACATGGCCCAGGTCGGCAAGTACCGTGACTCGGTCATTGCTGGCCTCTACAAGGGCCTGCAGGGGCTTCTCAAGTCCCGCAAGGTCGAGCTTATCTCCGGCTGGGGCCGCCTCGCTGACGCCAACACCGTCGAGGTGGGCGGCCAGCGCATCACCGGCCGCAACATCGTCCTGGCCACCGGCTCCTACTCGCGTTCGATCCCCGGCCTCGAAATCGGCGGTCGCGTGATCTCCTCCGACCAGGCGCTCCAGATGGACTGGGTTCCCTCCTCTGTCGTGATTCTCGGCGGCGGCGTCATCGGCCTCGAGTTCGCCTCCGTGTGGCGCAGCTTCGGTGCCGAGGTCACGATCATCGAAGCCCTGCCCCACCTCGCCAACAACGAGGACGAGGCCATCTCCAAGCAGCTCGAGCGCGCCTACCGCAAGCGCGGCATCAAGTTCCACACGAAGACCCGTTTTGCCTCCGCGACGCAGTCCGATCAGGGCGTACACGTGACCACCGAGGACGGCAAGGCGTTCGACGCCGACGTTCTCCTGGTCGCCGTTGGCCGTGGCCCCGTCACCGAAGGCCTGGGCTACGAGCAGATCGGCATCACGTTGGATCGCGGCTTTGTCATCACGAATGATCGTCTGCACACCGGCGTGGGCAACATCTACGCGGTTGGCGACATCGTCCCCGGCCTCCAGCTGGCCCACCGTGGCTTCATGCAGGGCATCTTCGTCGCCGAAGAGATCGCCGGCCTGAACCCGACGATGCAGGCCGACATCGACATCCCGCGCGTGACCTTCTGCGAACCTGAAATTGCCTCGGTCGGCATGACGGAGAAGCAGGCCCGCGAGAAGTACGGCGATCAGGTGCGCACGGTCGAGTACAACCTCGCCGGCAATGGAAAGTCGTCTATCCTGGCAACGTCGGGTCTCATCAAGCTGGTCTCGGTTGAGGGCGGTCCGATCGTGGGCTTCCACGGCATCGGCGCACGCATCGGGGAACAGATTGGTGAGGGCGAGCTCATGGTGAACTGGGAGGCGTACCCCTCGGACGTCGCGTCCCTGATCCACGCGCACCCGAGCCAGAACGAGTCGCTCGGCGAGGCAGCTATGGCGCTGGCCGGCAAGCCCCTTCACGTCCACAACTGATACAGCTTTTATTAGGAGAACACACATGGCAACGTCAGTGACTATGCCCGCGCTGGGCGAGTCCGTCACCGAGGGCACCGTTACGACGTGGCTCAAGCAGGTCGGCGATACCGTCGAACTCGACGAGCCCATCGTTGAGGTGTCCACCGACAAGGTTGACTCCGAGGTTCCTTCCCCCGTCGCCGGCGTCCTCCTCGAGATCCTGGTTCCCGAGGATGAGACCGTCGAGGTCGGCACCGAGATCGCGCGCATTGGCGACGCGTCCGAGGCCTCGGCCCCCGCTGCTGCTCCTGCCGCCGCCCCCAATGCTGCCCGGCAGCTCCTGCTCCGGCGGCTCCCGTGGCAGCTGCTCCGGCTACTCCTGCCACCGCGCCCGCTCAGGGCACCGAGGTGCGCATGCCCGCTCTGGGCGAGTCCGTCACCGAGGGCACCGTCACCACGTGGCTGAAGGCCGTGGGCGACGCCGTCGATGCCGACGAGCCGCTGCTTGAGGTCTCCACCGACAAGGTGGACTCCGAGGTCCCTGCTCCCGTCGCAGGTTTCCTCGCGGAAATCCGCGTGCCCGAGGACGAGACCGTCGAGGTCGGCACGGTCGTCGCGATTATCTCCGAGACTGCTCCATCGGCGGCCCCTGCTGTTGTCGCTGCTCCGGCTGCCCCTGTCGCCCCGGCTGCCCCGGCTGCCCCGCTGCCCTGCTGCCCCGGCTGCCCCTGCTGCTCCGGTTGTCCCTGCTGCTCCGGTTGCTCCGGCTGCTCCTGCCGCTCCCGTCGATCCGTTCCCGAACGTATCGACTCTGGCTGCCGCCGCAACCGGCGCTCCCGTCGTTGCGACGCCAGCCATCGCAACCGGCAGCGCCTACGTGACACCGATCGTGCGTAAGCTTGCCCGCGACCTCGGCGTTGACCTGGCCACTGTGTCGGGCACCGGCGTCGGTGGCCGCGTGCGCCGCGAGGATATTGAGGCCGCCGCCGCAGCCGCTCGTGCTGCTGCCGCCGCGCCTGCTCCTGCTGCGGCTCCCGCCGCAAAGGTCGAAGCTGTCCGCGAGCCCTCGCCGCTGCGTGGCACGACCGAGAAGATGTCGCGTCTGCGTCAGACGATCGCCCGCCGCATGGTGGAGTCGCTGCAGACCGCCGCCCAGCTGACCACCGTCATCGAGGTCGACGTCACCAAGGTTGCTGCGCTTCGCGCTCGCTCGAAGGACGCGTTCCTGGCCAAGCACGGCACGAAGCTCACCTTCCTGCCCTTCTTTGTGAAGGCTGCGACGGAAGCCCTGGCCTACCACCCGAAGATCAACGCGACCATCAACGACAAGGAGGTCACGTACTTCGATTACGAGCACGTGGGCATCGCTGTTGACACGCCGCGTGGCCTGCTCGTGCCCGTCATCAAGAATGCGGGCGAGAAGGACATCCCGGGTATCGCAGCGTCTATCAATGACCTGGCGGCGCGCACGCGCGACTCCAAGATCGGTCCCGACGAGCTGTCTGGCTCTACCTTCACGGTCACGAACACCGGTTCCGGCGGTGCTCTTTTCGACACGCCCGTCCTGAACATGCCCGAGACCGCGATCATGGGCGTCGGCACGATCGTCAAGCGTCCCGTCGTGATGAAGGGTATCGACGGCGCAGACGTCATCGCGATCCGCTCGATGGTCTACCTGTCGCTGTCCTACGATCACCGCTTGGTTGACGGCGCAGATGCTTCTCGCTTCCTCATGGATGTGAAGAAGCGCCTCGAAGCCGGCGAGTTTGAGGCCGACCTGGCTCTCTAATCCGCCTGTCAATGCGCTGATGGGGTGGGTCCGCAGACCCACCCCATCAGCGCATGCACCACAATGCGTCTACTTGCCCGACTGCGTGGCATCCTCATTCGATGCGTGTGCGAGCGTCGCGGAGACGACCTTGCCCGAGATCGGATCAACGCGCACGTCCAGGTAGGTCGAATACGGCGCACCATACAGGTTGCAGCCACTGGCCGTGCACGTTTCGGCTTCCGATACGAGCAGGGTCACGCGCGCGTCCACGGCATCGGGTTCGCATGAGACGATGGCGACGTTCTGGACGCTCGACGACAGGGCGCGCACCTGCACGCCACCTGCGCGCATATCCTCGATGCGCTGAGCGTCTTCCGTGAGCAGTTCACCGCCGAGTACGGCATCGAGCGTTGACGCATCCCCGTCTTTCATCGCTTGGTCGCGCGCCTGAATCGCTGAATTGATGAGGTCGGCGGCAGCCGTGGGATCGCAGAGTCCGACTGGCGTGTCTTCGGTCGGCGTCGTGGCAGGTGGCACCTGCGAAGGCTGCGACATTCGCGCGGATGTCCAGGCCCCGTACACGGCAACCGTCGCTCCCAAGGCAACAATGACGGAGCACGTGACGATCAACGCGGCCAATCCTTTACGGCGAGGAGACCGAGAGCTGTCCGAGGATGCAGCGCCGCGCCGCATGTGCGACGCGCGCACCTCGTCCTCGGTGAGCGTGTCCTCACGCAGGGCTGCCGCTCGTAGGTCGGCAATCACTCGTTCAGGGTCGATGGGTTCGCGCGCAATCACGTGCTCTACCGGGTCGCAGACAAGCGGCGTTGCTCCCGATCCGACGGTCGCAGCCAGCTCGTCGAAGCCCAACTCAGCCAGGACCTCGTCCATCTGAAGGAGCGATGCGATGCGGCGCAGGCACTGCCGATCCCCCTCCATACCCGATGTCTCGAGGCTCCACCCGGGAGTTCCCGCTCCAGGCCCGATCTCATCGATCATGTCGATAATGACCGCTCGTCCTTGTGGCGTCACGATGATGTTCGCGGGCGTCAGGTCTCCATGCACGATACCCGCGCCGTGCAGGGCGCTCATGCCGGCGGCGATCCCTTCGACGATCTGACGTCGCGTAGCCTTCGGACGTAGGTCGGCTGATCCAATCTCAACATCGAGTGGACGTCCGGGAACGAAGTCCTGAACGATGGCCCACCGCCCATCCTCTGAGCGCACGACGTCACGCAGGGCAACGACGTGCCGGGAGGAAACAGACGCCCACGCCTTCCACCGGTCGAGCGAAACGCTCCCCATCGTCGGAGGAGCGCAGGGCAAGAAGCGCTTCACCGTCACTCGAACGCGTCCTCCACAGGGGGCCGCGCGCGCCGACGTGGAACACCTGACCGATCTCATATCCGCCTATATTCATGGTGATATTGTCTAAATTCGCAGAATGTGATGCAACTCATCTCACATAGTGCCAGGTCGGACGCGTGGACTTTCTCAGGGTGTATGCACGTAGAATGGAGATGCTATGAGTGAAAAGAATCCCCCCGCGAAGAGGCGCTTCTATCAGAACATCCTCGACGCATACCGACTGACCGCACGCACATATCCGGCTCTCCCGTGGATGCTCCTGGGAACCGCCGCACTCGTCATCGCCGCGTTCATGCTGTTGGCGTTCCTGACGGACACCTCCTGGATTGGCTGGCTCATTGTCGGCATCATGGGGTCCATCACCGCGGCACTTGCCCTTCTCAGCTTCCTGGCACGCCGCGCGCTGTACGCACAGGTCGAGGAAACCACCGGTGCCGTCAAGGTTGCACTCTCGCAGATTCAGCGCGGCTGGATTATCCCCGAGCAGCCCGTCGCTTTCACGCGCGAACAGGATCTTGTGTGGCGCATCGTCGGTCGCCCCGGCGTCGTTCTCATCTCTGAGGGTCCGGCCTCTCGCGTGCGCCCGCTGCTGTCCGCAGAGTCCAAGCGCATCACCAAGATCATGCGTAACGTTCCCGTCCACCAGATCCAGGTTGGCCGCGACGAGGGGCAGACTCCCTCTCAAGGACCTGCAGAGCGCGCTGCGTAAGCTCAAAGAATGTCCTCACGGCCGAGGAGGTCCCCCAGGTGTCAGCGCGCATCAATGCACTACGTTCGGGCGAGCCGCCGATCCCTAAGGGCATCGATCCGCTGAGGGTCCGCGGCACGTCGAGGCGCGGACTGCGCGGCAAACTGAGTCACACAGTCAAGTGGGCGAGCACTATGTGCTCGCCCACTTTTGCATCCAGGATGTGAGACTCGATGGACATGCATAGTATGCGTCTGTTTGCATAAACAGTATCACTGACCGCCAGCAATACAGATACCAAGGAACATAACCATGCACACAACGAAGATTCTCGCAGCCCTAACCATGGCGACGACGGCGGTCGCTCTCACCGCCTGCGCCGACCCGATGACAAACTCGACAAGCGGCGCGCAGAGCAACGTCGCTGCCTCATCGAACACCACGGCCTACGATGTCTCCCAGATCCCCACCGACGCCGACATCGCTGCGCTGGTTCCGGAAGATGTCAAGAAACGGGGAACACTGCGCAACGGCGCTTCGACGGGTTACGCTCCGGCCGAGTACATGGCCACCGACGGACAAACCCCCGTCGGCTACGACATCGACATCAACAAGGCACTGGCCAAGGTGATGGGCCTCAAGGAGGGCAGCACGCATCACGCCGAATTCCCCACGATTATCCCCGCCCTTGGCACGAAGTTCGACGTCGGCCTCTCCTCCTTCACGATCACCTCGGAGCGAGAGCAACAGGTCAACATGGTCTCCTACCTGAATGTGGGATCCGCATGGGGCGTCGCGACCGGCAACCCGAAGAACTTCGACACCTCCAACCCCTGCGGCACGACCGTCGCCGTTCAAACAGGCACCGCACAGGAAACCTATGCGGAAGAGCTGTCGAAGCAGTGCGAAGCTGACGGAAAGGGAAGATCACCGTCATGCCGCACGAGCTGCAAACCGATATCGCCACGAAGATCATCGGCGGCCAGTACGACGCCACCCTGGCCGATTCGACCGTGATTGGCTACACCGCCGCAGGTTCTGATGGCAAGATCAAACAACTCGGAGAGACGTTTGAATCCGCCCCCCAGGGGATCGCCATCAACAAGGATGACGCAGAGCTGACCGAGGCAGTCCAGAAGGCTATGCAGTACCTCATGGATAATGGCTACCTGACGGATATCCTGGCTCACTACGGCGCAGACAGCGCAGCACTTACCACCGCCCGAGCTCAATCCATCGGTCGGCTGACGACGTGACACTCAACGCATAATATGCATCGTTATGCATATAGGTGCATAATGATAGCGACAGCGGGGCAGACGGCCCCCATCCCATCGGAAGGCACATCATGACCATCACGAAGGCACACGCTCTCATCGCACTCGCAGCCGCAGCAGTACTGCCCCTGGCCGCCTGCGCGGACCCGACCTCGTCCTCCAATGGATCGAACGGCGGCGCGAGCGCGGCCGGCACGAGCGCGGCCACGACCTCGTACGACGTCTCCCAGATCCCCACGGACGAAGAGATTGCCGCCCTGGTCCCCGCTGAGGTCAAGGCGCGAGGCATCCTGCGCAATGGCGCCTCGGCCGACTACGCGCCGGCAGAGTTCCTGGCCGACGATCTGCAGACCGCGCAGGGCTACGACGTGGATATCAACAAGGCGCTCGCTAAGGTGATGGGTCTGAACGACGGCACCACAAACCACGCGGAGTTCCCCACGATTATTCCCGCGCTGGGCACCAAGTTCGACGTGGGTATTTCCTCCTTTACGATCACTTCCGAGCGTGAAGCGCAGACCAACATGATTTCCTACGTCGAGGTCGGTTCCGCCTTCGGTGTCGCCGCGGGCAATCCCCAAGAACTTCGACCCGACCAACCCGTGCGGAACCACCATCGGCGTCCAGACCGGAACCGCGCAGGAAGACTACGCGACCGAACTGTCGGCACAGTGCGTGGACGGCGGCTTGGACAAGATCACGATCATGCCGCACGACCAGCAGACCGACATCACACCCAAGGTCACCGGAGGGACAGTACGATGCGACCTTCGCTGACTCCACCGTCATCGGCTACACCGTCACTCTCTCAGGCGGCCAGATGGAGCAGGTAGGCGAGGTCGTCGAGTCCGCTCCCCAGGGCATCGCCGTCAACAAGAACGACGCCCAGCTCACCGAGGCGGTCCAGAAGGCCATGCAGTACCTGATGGACAACGGCTACCTGAAGGACATCCTGGGCCACTACGGTGCGCAGGACGCCGCCCTGACGACGGCTGAACTCAACCCGGCTACCACCGAATGAGGTTTGTATGGACACCATGAAAGACGGCGTTGAACTCATCAACGCCAAACCCGTTCCCCGGCCGGGGAGGTGGGTCAGCGCGATCATCGTCGCGATCCTCGCGGCGATGGCCATCCACGGCCTGGTCACCAACAAGAACTACCAGTGGAACGTCGTGTTCCAGTGGTTGTTCTCCCAGTCCCTCATGCAGGGCGTGGCCTTCACGATCATCCTGACGGTTCTCGCAATGGTGATCGGCACGGTGCTGGCGATCACGATGGCGATCATGCGTCAGTCGGTCAACCCGGTGTTGCGCTGGGTGGCGATGGCCTACATCTGGTTCTTCCGGGGCACGCCTATCTACACGCAGCTGATCTTCTGGTCGCTGCTGCCCACGCTCTACCCGTCGCTGTCGTTTGGCGTTCCGTTCCTCGGTTCGATGTTCGGCTGGGAGGTCAGCTTCGATACGGCCACCTACTTCACGCCGTTCTGGATGGCGTTCCTGGGGTCTGGGTCTGAATGAGGGCGCGTACCTGGCAGAGATCATGCGTGCCGGTCTGCTGAGCGTCTCGAAGGGCCAGTGGGAGGCGGCGACGGCCCTGGGCATGCCGCGGGCGACGATCTTTCCGCAGGATTATCCTGCCGCAGGCGATGCGCGTGATCGTCCCGCCGATCGGCAACGAGACGATTTCGATGCTCAAGACCACGTCGCTTGTCTCAGCGATCCCCTTCACGCTGGAGCTGACGTTCATCGCACGTCAGCGCGGCCAGGCGACGTTTGCCCCGGTGCCTCTCCTGATCGCCGCGGCGATCTGGTACCTGGTGATCACGAGCCTGCTCATGTGGATCCAGTCGCTCATCGAGAAGCACTTCGCGAAGGGCTTCGAGCGGCGCGATAACACGGGCGGGCAAGCCGGCTCGGACGGCACGGCCTCGGATGAGGACGAAGAGATGAATAGCAAGCTCAAAGTTTATGGATGTGACACCATGACGGGTACAGATCTGGAGACGGTAACCGGCGAGACGCCCATGGTGGCGGTGCGCGGAGTCCATAAGTTTTTCGGTGATCTGCACGTGCTGCGCGGCATCGATCTGGATATTGCTGCCGGCGAGGTGTGCGTCATCCTGGGTCCCCTCGGGTTCGGGTAAGTCCACCCTGCTGCGCTGTCTGAAACATGCTGGAGGACATCAGTGCGGGCCGCGTGTACGTCGATGGTCACCTGCTGGGCTACCGTGTGGACTCCAAGGGTGTCCTGCACGAGCGCCGTGACAGGGTGATTGCCGCGCAGCGCTCCCACATTGGCATGGTGTTTCAGCGCTTCAATCTCTTCCCGCATATGACGGCTCTGGAGAACGTCATGGAGGCGCCGGTTCAGGTGCTCAAGCGTTCGAAGAAGGAGGTCCGCGCACAGGCTCTTGAGCTGCTCGACCGGGTGGGGCTAGCGGATCGCGCGGACCACTACCCCGCTGAGCTGTCGGGCGGCCAGCAGCAGCGCGTCGCGATTGCTCGCGCGCTGGCCATGGATCCGGAGATCATGCTGTTCGATGAGCCGACGTCCGCGCTCGACCCCGAGCTGGTCGGCGAGGTTCTTCAGGTCATGAAGGATCTGGCGGCGTCGGGCATGACGATGGCCGTGGTCACTCACGAGATCGGGTTTGCCCGCGAGGTCGCCGATCAGGTGGTCTTTATGGACGGCGGCGTGATCGTCGAGGCGGGTGCTCCCGCCGACGTGATCGATAATCCGCAGGAGGATCGCACCAAGGAGTTCTTCTCCAAGGTTCTCTGAGTCATTCGACGAGGCCGGGGCTGGTTGATTCCAGTCCCGGCCTTTGTCGTGGGTGCCTTCGGGCACGGCGGGTGCGCCTGGGCTGAGGGGATCGCGCGCGGTTAGTGGGCACGCGACGGCTCGCGATGAGGTCAGGTGAGCGTCACCAGGTCGAGGTAGCTGTCGTCCCAGAGGTCCTCGTCGGCGTCGGGAAGGAGCAGGACGCGCTGCGGGTTGAGGGCGGTGACGGCACCGGGATCGTGGGTGACGAGGATGACGGCTCCTTCGTAGTCGCGCAGGGCGGCGAGGATTTCTTCACGTGAGGCGGGATCGAGGTTGTTGGTGGGTTCGTCGAGGAGCAGGACGTTGGCACCGGAGACGACGAGGGTGGCCAGGGCGAGTCGGGTCTTTTCTCCGCCTGATAGGACGGACACGGGCTTGTCGACGTCGTCGCCTTGGAAGAGGAACTGGCCGAGGATGTTGCGCACGTGTGTGTCGTCGAGGGTGGGTGCGGCCTCGGCCATGTTCTCGCGGATCGTCCGAGTGTCGTCGAGGGTTTCGTGTTCCTGGGCGTAGTAGCCGAGTTTGAGGCCGTGTCCGGGCACGACGCGCCCCGAGTCGGGTTTCTCGATGCCGGACAGGAGGCGCAGCAGCGTCGTCTTACCGGCACCGTTCAGGCCAAGCACGACGACCTTGGAGCCGCGGTCGATGGCCAGGTCCACGCCGGTGAAGACTTCGAGGGAACCATAGGACTTGGAGAGGCCTTCGGCGGCGAGGGGGACGCGCCCGGAGGGAGCGGGATCGGGGAAGCGCAGGCGTGCGACCTTTTCTTGGACGATCTCCCCTCCCGCCTGGGCGAAGAGTTCTTCGGCGCGGCGCAGCATTTGCTGGGCGGCGACGGCTTTGGTGGCCTTGGCACGCATCTTTTCGCCCTGGGCCTTGAGGTGTTCGGCTTTCTTCAGGGCGTTGGCGCGTTCCTTGCGGCGGCGGCGCTCGTCTTCCTCGCGCTGCTTGAGGTAGGCGTCCCACCCCAGGTGATAGATGTCGACGTGAGCGCGGTTGGCATCCAGGTAAAAGACCTGGTTGACGGTGTCGCCCAGGAGCTTAACGTCGTGGGAGATGATCATGACGCCGCCGGGGAAGGTCTTGATCCAGTCGCGCAGCCACATGATCGAGTCGTGGTCGAGGTGGTTGGTCGGCTCGTCGAGGAGGAGCACATCCGCGTTGGAGAAGAGCACGCGGGCGAGTTCGACGCGGCGGCGCTGACCGCCCGAGAGCGTGTCGAGCCTCTGATCGAGGACGCGGTCCTCAAGGCCGAGGGAGTGCGCGATTTGCGCGGCCTCGGCGTTGGCGGCCCATCCACCGGAGTTAGTGAACTGCTGGTCGAGCTTGACGTAGCGTTCCATGGCCCGCTGCTGGCGAGCGCCCTCGGTCGTGGACATCTCGTGCTCAGCCTTGCGAATGCGCGCGATGATCGAGTCGATGCCGCGCACGGAGATGATGCGGTCGCGAGCCTTCATCTCCGGGTCGCCAACGTGGGTGTCCTGCGCGAGGTAGCCGACGGTGCCGTTGGAGCTGATGGTGCCGGTGTACTCGGCCGCTCCCCCACGGTCGGCTTCTCCGGCGAGGAGACGCATCGTCGTGGTCTTGCCGGCACCGTTGCGTCCGACGAGGCCGATGCACATGCCTTTATCGATCCGGAAGGATACGTGGTTGACGAGTTCGCGGGCACCGATTCGCAGAGAGAAGTCCTGGACGTTAATCACGCTCCAAGAGTAGAGGGAGGGGCGGTTGTGGGCGAATCAACCCGGCCGATGACCCGTCCTGTTGGCCCACCTTGCAGCAATTGCGGGCACAATGGGTGGTGTATATAACCATTCCATCTCGGCATTGTGAGGATTCTACCCATGTCAGATAGCCCGGTCCCGTCTGGATCGGCGCGCCCCGCGCGCGCCCTCGACATCATTTCGGTCGCGTTCGTCGCGTTGCTCCTTATTTCTAATATCGCCGCGACGAAGGCGTTTATGGTGGGTTCTTCCACCCATTATTTGATTTTCGATGGGGGCGCAATTCTCTTCCCTCTGACCTACATCATCGGTGATGTGCTCTCGGAGGTGTATGGTTTTGCCCGCGCGCGGCGTGTCATCGTCATGGGCTTCGTGGCCTCGTTCCTGGCTTCGCTCACTTTCTTCATCGTCCAGTATCTGCCTCCGGCACCCGACTACGAGAACCAGGAGGCTTTCGCGGCAGTCCTGGGCGTCGTATGGCGTGCGGTTGTCGCGTCGCTCGCGGGTTACTTGGCCGGGCAGCTCCTCAACTCCTACGTGCTCGTGTGGATCCGTCGTCGCTGGGGTACCAAGCACTTGTGGGCGCGCCTGATCGGCTCGACGATCGTCGGTGAGGCTGCGGATACGATCCTGTTCTGCACGATTCTGTTCTACGGGCAAATGACGTTCGGTAACTTCGTTAACTACACGGTCACCGGCTACTTCTACAAGGTCCTCCTCGAAGTCGTCCTCCTGCCCGTGACCTATCCCCGTGATCGCTGCCATCCGCCGCGTTGAAAGGCTTGAAGAAAGACGAGGTGTTTGATCGATGAACGCGAACTGGCTGAGTGCTCCTTCCCCCGAGGAGTGTGCGCCCTTCGACGCCACGGCCTCGTCGGGAACCCACTGCCCCGACCGCGGGTTCGAGGTCGGCACTCGCCTGGGTGCCGACCGCGGCCTCGGGCGCACCGGCGTCATCCACACCGCGCATGGCGTGATCCGCACCCCGGCGTTCATTCCCGTGGGCACGAAGGCGAACGTGAAGGCACTGACTCCGGAGATGGTGCGTAGCCTCGGTGCACAGGCCGTCCTGGCCAACGCCTATCATCTCTACCTCCAGCCGGGTTCCGACATTGTGGACGACGCCGGCGGCTTTGCGTCTTTCATGAACTGGGCGGGTCCGACGTACACGGACTCGGGGGGCTTCCAGGTGCTGTCTCTGGGTGCGGGTTTCAAGAAGGTTCTCTCCCAGGAGTTTTCCGGGAAGGCCGACCCCAACGACCCAGCTGTCCAGATGCAGGCGATCAAAGCGTCAAATGCTGTTGTTGATGACGATGGCGTCGTGTTCTCCAGCCACATCGATGGCACGAAGCATCGCTTTCAACCCCGAAGTGTCGATGGGTATTCAGCATCAGCTAGGGTGCCGATATCATGTTCGCTTTCGACGAGCTGACGTCCCTGCTGCACCCGCGTGGCTACCAGGTCGAGTCGCTCGAGCGCACGCACGCGTGGGCCGCGCGGTGTCTGGCCGAGCACAAGCGCCTCACGCAGGAGCGTTCCCACAAGCCCTACCAGCAGCTGTGGGGCGTTATCCAGGGTGCCCAGTGGGAGGACCTGCGTCGCCAGGCAGCGCGCACGATGGCCGACATGGAGGTGGACGGCCAGCGCTTCGACGGCTTCGGCGTGGGCGGAGCGCTCGAGAAAGGAGAACCTGGGCACGATCGTGTCGTGGGTGTGCGAGGAACTGGGTGAGGACCGTCCCCGCCACCTGCTGGGCATCTCCGAGCCCGAGGATCTCTTCGCAGGGTGTCGCAGCCGGTGCCGACACCTTTGACTGTGTCAACCCCTCGCGAGTGGCACGAAACGCGGCGATCTACACGCCCGATGGGCGCTTCAACATCACGAACGCGCGTTTCAAGCGTGATTTCACACCCCTCGTCGAGGGCTGCGAGTGCTACACCTGCACGCACTACACGCGCGCCTACGTCCATCACCTGTTCAAGGCGAAGGAGATCCTGTCCTCTACGCTGGCGACCATCCACAACGAGTGGTTTACGCTGCGACTGGTGGACGCTATCCGCGCCTCCATCGAGGACGGCTGCTTTCGAGGCGTTCCGTTCCGATATGCTGGGCCGTTATCAGGCCGGGCGGCGTCCCTGACAAGAAGGAGTACCGATGAGTTTCAACGACAATATCCACCTGGATCCTTCGCGTGTGAGTACCTCCGGCGCTGGCCGGAAGATCGCTGGTGCCGGTGGCGGCTCGATCCTTGGAGTCCTGCTGATCCTGGGGTTCTCCTATCTCACGGGCATCGACCTGACCAGCCTCATCTCCTCCCAGGCCCCTCGTCGTCCTCGTCCTCCTCGTCGGTCGACGTGTCGACGTGCCAAACGGGCGCGGACGCGAACGAGCGCGTGGAGTGCCGCATGGTGGCCACCGCGCAGTCCCTGGACGAGGTGTGGAAGACTCAGCTGGCCGATCAGCACGCAGGGAGTTTCCTACGAACTCCCCGATTTCCAGATCTTCACGAACAGTGTGTCAACCGCATGCGGCTCGGCGACGAGCGCGGTGGGTCCCTTCTACTGCCCGGGTGACTCGACGGTGTACCTGGATCTCGGTTTCTTTGATGAGATGGTGACTCAGTACGGCGCCTCGGACTCGGTGCTCGCACAGGAGTACGTGGTCGCCCACGAGTGGGGCCACCACATTCAGAACCTGCAAGGGTGTCTTCCGCACGTACAACACGCGCGAGACCGGCTCGCAGGGGGCGGGCGTTCGCTCCGAGTTGCAGGCTGACTGCTATGCGGGCGTGTGGATGCACTGGGCGTCCACCACCCCCGATCCTTCGACGGGCACCCCCTACCTCCAGACCCCGACGGCTGACCAGATCATGGGTGCCCTCCAGACGGCCGAGGCCATTGGCGACGACCGCCTGCAGACGAAGTACCAGGGGACGACGAACTCCGAATCCTGGACGCACGGCAGCGCACAGCAGCGCGCGACGTGGCTGCAGACCGGCCTGGACTCCGGCAGCATTGCGACGTGCAACACGTGGGATGTTCCCCGCGTATGACCCTCGTTGTGCGCGCCGGTAGACTTGTCAAGACCGATCACAGGAGGATGTCATGACACGGAGTATCGTCAGCCAGGCACACGACTTTCTACGACGCAGTGCCCTACGAGGTGCCCGTGCCGGACACGTCCCTCTACGAGCTGCTCGACACCGCCGCCCGCCTGTACCCGGATCGCGTGGCGCTCGATTACTTCGGTGCCACGACGACCTACGCGCAGGTTCGCGACCAGGTGCTGCGCGCTGCGCGCGTCTTGCACGAGGCCGGGGTACGTGCTGGGGACACGGTGGCGATTTCGCTGCCGAACTGTCCCGCAGGCGTTCGTCGCCTTCTACGCGTGCATGCGCATCGGAGCGGTGGCCGCCCAGCACAACCCGCTGGCACCGGCCGCCGAGATCGCGGGCCAGCTGGAGCGCCACGGTGGCCGGGTCGCCATCGTCTGGGAAAAGTGCGTGGAGGCCTTTCCCCTGAATCGCCTCAACACGGTGTTCACGGTCGATATTTCGCACGGCATGCCCGCCTCGCAGCGTTTCCTCCTGAGCCTGCCGGTGCCTCGCGCCCGCCAGATGCGCGCGCAACTGCGCGGCCCCGCGCCCAAGGGTGCCATCTCCTGGGACCGCGCCACGGCCTCGTCAAGCCCCATCGACGCCGACCACCCGCTGCCCTCACCCGGTGACCGTGCCGTCATCTTGCACACGTCGGGGACGAACGGCGTACCCAAGTCCGCGCCCCTCACCCACCGCAATATCGGTGTCAACGTCAACCAGTGCATGTTCTGGGTGTGGAAGCTGCACGAAGGGGCCGAGACCTTCTTCTCACTGCTCCCCTACTTCCATGCCTTCGGCCTGACCTTTCTTCCTGTGTGCGTCCGTGCGCAAGGCAGCCACCCAGGTGTTGCTGCCAAAGTTTGACGCACAGATGGCCCTCGAGGCGCACAAGCGCCGACCCGTCACCTTCTTCGTGGGCGTGCCGCCCATGTTCGAACGCATCCTGGCGCGCGCTAAGGAGACCGGCACCGATCTCTCATCCATTCGATACTCGGTGGCCGGTGCCATGCCACTGTCGACCGCGCTCGCGGATGACTGGGAGGCCACCACGGGCGGCCTCATCGTCGAGGGCTACGGCCTATCCGAAACCGCTCCCGTACTCACCGGCGCTCCTCTGTCCGCCAAACGCCGTCACGGCGTGCTTGGCGTCCCCTTCCCCTCCACGCAGCTGCGCCTGGTCTCTTTGCAGGACGATACTCTCGACGTCGAGGACGGGCAGCCCGGCGAAATCATCGTGCGAGGCCCCTCAGGTCTTTGACGGCTACCTCAACGCACCCGAGGAAACCGCGCGCGTCTTCACGTCGGAAGGCTGGTTCAAGACCGGCGACATCGGCGTCAACGCCGACGGCTTCATCTCCATGGCCGACCGCAAGAAGGAACTGATCCTGTCGGGCGGCTTCAACGTCTATCCCTCCCAGGTCGAAGCGGCAATCCGCTCACTACCGGGCGTCGCGGATGTCGCCGTCGTCGGTGTGCCCGTCGCGGACGCCACCGAAGAGGTCACCGCCGCTATCATCATGGAGGAAGGTGCCCAGCGCCTCACGCTGGAGCAGGTGCGGCAGTGGGCCGAAAAGTCCATTGCTCACTACGCACTCCCCCGCCAGATCGTGTTCATCGCGGAGCTGCCGCGCAACCCGATGGGCAAGATCCTGCGCCGTAAAGTCGCTCAGGTCGTGCGCGAGAAGCTCGGGCGCTGAGCGAGCGTCAACGGCCGCAATGCCTCGTCAGCTCGTTGATCGCTGTCTTCGTCTGATTGATCGCCTCGCTGAGGGGAATTCGTAGCTGTAGGCGTTCGCGTTGCGTGGTTCCGTGTGCCTTCCACTGGGCACGCAGTCGATCCTGCCTGCTCTGGCACTCGAGCAAGCGCTCAATCAACGCCACCACGTCCGAGGTCCGGCACAGACTCGGATCCGGATAGAAAGCCAGCAAGGCGAGCGACACGGGCCAAGCGGATTCGCGCCATGATGTCCTCGATCACATGAGCCAGCGAACGCTGATCAAGGGTGTCGAAAGCCAGCGAGGACAGGAAGGCCTTCCCCTGCTCCGTGCGCCGCCACACACCGATGCTGCTGTCCACCTCCATGGCGTCGACGGGTCAATCCCGTCGCACGCTTCCGGCGCGACGTGAGCGCTGCAGACAGACAGGCGTCGCCACGGGCGTTTTCCTGGATCAGGAGTGATGGATGCGGGAAGCAGACGTGCACAAGAGCGGCAGTCGACTCGAACGCTCGCGTCTTTCCGAGGGATGCACGCAAGAATAACACCGCATCGATACGACGATTCGCCGCGGCTGTCGCGGGAATGCGAGTCGTGGTCTCCTGTGCGACTCCCAGGAGAGTTAGCCCCTCAATCTTGCCCAGGCCCTCGCGCTGCGTGCGCGTCAGGTCCACCTCGCGCAGCAGCACATCTGTGGGAATCGTGCGCTCGAAGCGACGGACGCCGGGCGGCAGGGCCAGTGTCGACCCCCAGTCGATGGAGCTCACAGGAGCACCACAAAGCTCACCAGGGAGAAGTCTGCTTCTGACGAGGCTCCCTGGGCAATCATTCCCGGCGTGAACAGCGATTCGAGGGTCGCTTCTTCTCCCTGCCTGATCGCCGCTGCGACGGCCTCGGTCAGCAGCGCCGAGTACTCGCTCATGTTCTCGCCATCACGTGTGGCTCGATTAAATTGCGCGCACAGGGCATCCAGTGGCTCATGGTGTTCCTCGCACAGACGCCTGAGCAGGTCCAGGGAACGCGTTGGGTTGGATAGTGTTCGCGCGCCTGCTGCGTCCCGCGGCACGTAAATAAGAGAGAGCGGGGCGTTTGCACGGCTGGCGTCACTACCGCCTGCACGCTGTTCGAGACAGAAGATCACTCCCGGACTCACGTGAGGGCGCAGATCATCCGGAATTGACACGACCGCGTGCAAACCCGTCGACGCGCCTTCCAGTGTGCCCGGGTTCGCGTTCATGTAGCGCTCCAACTCGATTCGGAAATCATCCAACGCGAAATCCGTGATCGACATTCCCTCGCCGTATGTCTTCGAGGTCGAGAGTCTCACTGCGCAGCGTGCGCAACTGATCCGAGCGATACTCCAGGTCGTTCATATCCTCCGACGGGGTGAGCAGATTCTCCTCGCCGGAGGCACTCGCATCGCCCAGAGCCATGCGTGACTTCACACGCGACTCAAGATTGATGTAGGACTCCAGGTCGACGTCCGGCCAGAAGGTCACCATCTGGATATGCTCATTCGTCGAACCCAGGCGGTCGACGCGGCCGAAACGCTGCACGAGACGAACCGGGTTCCAGTGCACATCGTAATTGACCACGCAATCGCAGTCCTGGAGGTTCTGCCCCTCCGAGATGCAATCCGTTGCGAAGACGATGTCGATCTCGCCCTCACGGTCCGCGAGGGCATTGGTTTCCTTCGAACGCGGCGAGAAACGACCGAGGATATCCTCGAAGCCACCACGCGCCCGGCGCTTTCCCGTGACTCGATTGCGAGTGCCTGTCACTTGCGCGCACGTCAGGCCGTGGCTCCGTTGCAGATCCGGTGCCAACTGGTCATAGAGATAGGTAACGGTGTCAGCGAAAGCGCTGAAGACGAGTACTTTTCTGTTACCCGAGTTAATCTGACCGGCTCCGGTCTTCTCCGCGATCAGTGTCCGTAACGCGCCGAGCTTGGCATCACGATCCGGGGTCACTGCCCGGGCGTAACCAACCAGTTCGTCGAGAATCGCAATGTCGCGTACGAGGTCCACGGACAGAGCCTCGCGGTCCACATCGCGCAAGTCGACGCGGATCTGCGCCCCGACCTCGAACATCTCAGCATCTCGGTCATCGAGGCCGTCCTCGAGGCCCTCAATCCCGTATCCCACTGCTACAGAATCGACAGCATCGCGCGCGTCAAGCGCCGCGAGTCGATCCAGGATGTCGGCGCAAGAACTGCGCACGCGGTCCAGTGTCGAATGGAAAGCGCTCACGGAAGACTCCATGCGCTTGAGGAGGTTGACACGCATCAGCGCGGCGACCGCATTCGTACGATGCAGCTCACTGCCGAAGTCATTGCCGAAGCCCTCGCGGTAGTCGGCCTCGTAGGCAGGCCGCGCATCCTCGCGCACGTAGGACAGAAGCTGATACTGGGCGAAACTCAGATCGCTGATCATATCGTAGAGCTGCCCGATGGGAGGCAGCTCGCCGCGTGAATCAATGGGCACCTGGACATTGCGCGGAGTGAGGCGGGTGGGGAATGTCCCCGTCTCGGTGCCGTAGTATTTCGCCACATGCTTGCGGCTACGCGCAATCGTCAGGGCGTCGAGGAGCGCAAAATAGTCCGCGTTGACGTACTCGGCGAAGCTCTCCGTCGTGTGACGTCCATGCGCCTGCGAACTCCACAGATTGAAGCGCTTTTGTGCCAGTCGCATCACCGCATCGATGGAAACGATGCCATCGGTCTTCTCGAGGTAATCATCGCGACCCTCCGTAATGAGCTCGATCTGGTTACGCAGGTCGGTGAGACGATTATTGATCGGGGTCGCCGACAGCATGAGCACCTTCGTGCGTCCGTTAGCCCGGATCACCTCGTTCATCAGGCGCGTGTAACGATTCGTGCTCGCCCCGGTCACGCTCCTATTGCGGAAGTTGTGGCTCTCATCGATGACCACCAGATCGAATGTCCCCCACTGCAGGTGTTCCAGGTCGATGTCCCCACTCTTGCCACGGCGACGCGACAGGTCCGTGTGGTTCAACACCTTGTAGGCGAATCGGTCCGCAGCCAAGGGATTACGTTCATCGCTCGTCTGCGTCCACAGCGTCCAGTTCTCACGCAGGCGCTTCGGACACAGTACCAATACGTTCTTGTTGAGCTGCTGGTAGTACTTAATGACGGCGAGCGCTTCGAATGTCTTGCCCAGGCCAACGCTGTCGGCGATGATGCAGCCGTTATACTTTTCCAACTTACGAATCGCCCCGATAACGGCGTCCTTCTGAAAATCGTAGAGCTTACCCCAGATCACCGACTCGAAAAAACCGGTATCTTCACGTGGATTGTGATCCTGGTTCTCCAGGAGGAACCGCCGAAAGATGTGGTACAGGGTCAGGAAATAGATGAACTCAGGAGCGTTCTCTGTGTAGAGAGCCTCCACCTGGTGAGCAATCTGCTCAGTGACATCACAGGTCTTTGTATCATCGGCCCACACGGACTCGAATGTCGCCATGAGAAATTCAACCTGTGCCTTGGCCTCATCCCCCGCACAATGGGTCATCATCGTCAGCGTATCCGGACGACGCTCAACTCCCAGTCCCTCAAGGGTGAAGGTGGCACCCTGTCCCGTCAACAGATGGGGACTCACAGCGGAGTCCTCGACGATGTAACTGGGCGTCAACTGAAGCATGTGCTCGCGCTGCACGGAGCGGAACGTCACCTTCTCCCTCAGCCAGGATGCACACGCCCGCGCGAGAGCACGCTGGTTCAGCTTGTTGCGCAGCGTGAGTTCCAGGGACGAGTCAGCGAGCGCTTTTTCTCTCCCCCCTGCGCACGTCGCGCGATATCAAACTCCGGTGCCCCCAGCGACCCGTCCCATGTCTTGAATAAACGTCGGTTCACTGAACAGAAAACGCACGGAGTCGAGGCGTTCAAGCTCCTCGCGCAGCTCGCCAAAAGGCGAAACAGGCTGAAGTGCGCGCTGATAATCGACAGTTTCGCCTCGTCATCGAGGTTGGCACGCAGGGAGTCTACCCAGGCGTTTGCCCTCGGTGTTGTCGAGAATCTCCATGGGCTTTGCCCCTCTCCTTCATGCCGTGACTCACATTAGGTTACCGGAACATCATGGGGAACGGGACACGCGACACTGGAGCCGCTCGCAAAAGAGAACGGGAGGCGCGGGACCAGTGACCGCCGGGATTACATACGAGTGTCCCCGGAACCGAGCGGTTCCGGGGACACTGCGCGCAAAAGCGTCTCAGACGTTGAAGCCGATTGCGCGCAACTGCTCACGACCATCGGGCGTGATGCGGTCAGGACCCCACGGCGGCATCCACACCCAGTTGATCTGGACCTCGTCGGTGACTCCCGACAGGATGGTCTGCGCCTGGCGCTCGATCACGTCGGTCAGCGGGCATGCCGCGGACGTCAGCGTCATGTCGAGGCGTACCTGGTTCTCAGCACCGATGACGACGCCGTAGACCAGACCCAGGTCAACGATGTTGATGCCCAGTTCGGGGTCGATAACGTCCTTGAGGGCCTCCAGGACGTTCTCAGCAGCGAGGGTGCCCTGCTCGATGACGTCGGTGCCGTCAATCTGACGGGTGGCCTCAGGCGACTGCGCCGTCTCGTTCGAGGCGGGCACGCCGAAGCGCTGCTCGACAGGCTCAGTCTGAGCCATCGGGTTATTCATAGCGATTCCTTTACTGCTCGTCGGGCTCGCCCGCGGCGGAAATATCGATACCGGACTTGGCCAACGCGTCGCGCAGGGCGTACCAGCCCAGCAGCGCGCACTTAACGCGGTTCGCGAAACTGAGACGTGGACTCCAGAGCGGCCGCATCACCCAGCTCGTCGAGGATCTCGTCGTCGACGCCCAGGTTACGCGAATGCATCATGACTTCCATGTCCCGATAGAGGCGGCTGATCTCGTCAGCGGACTTGCCCTCCGTCAGGTCGGTCATCATGGACAGCGAGGCGCGCGAGATCGAGCAACCGTCGCCATCCCACTGCATTGACGCGAGGAAGTCGCCGTCCAGCGTGACGCCCAAAGTGACCTCGTCGCCGCACGTCGGATTCACCTGGTGAGAGGACGCGTCCTGCCCAGAGGGGTCTCCCTCCCCGTGCTTTTCACGCGCATGGTCCAAGATCACCTGCTGATACAACTGCTCGAGACTACCCATAGCTACCTTTCTCAAAGGATCCGACGACTCGCACCGATTCTACCGACCGAAGAAAGCTCGCACCTTCGACAGGCCATCCACCAGACGCTCAATTTCCTCGGGCGTCGTCGTCGGTGCCACCGATGCGCGCGCCGAGGAGCGCACCTGGAAGAAGGTGTGCAGCGGAATCGCGCAGTGGTGCCCGACGCGAACAGCGACATCCACCGAGTCCATGAACTGGCCGACGTCGTGGGGGTGTACGCCGTCCACGGCGAAGGCCACGACACCGATGCGGTCCACGTCCGAGGCGGGACCCAGCACGGTGATGCCGTCGATTGAGGAGAGGCCATCGAGCATCATGCGGGTGAGCGCATGCTCGTGGGCTTCGACGCGGGTCATGTCGAGGCCAGCCAGGTAGCGCAGCGCCTCGGCCCAGGCTGCGATCTGTGCGACGGGCTGGGAACCCGCTTCGAAGCGCTCGGGCGGTGCCATGAAGGTGGACTCCTCCATGGTGACCCACTCGATCATGGAGCCGCCCGTGAGGACGGGAGGCATCGCAGCCAGCAGCGTTCGCCGCCCCCACAGCGCACCCGCGCCCGTGGGTCCGAGCATCTTGTGCGAAGAGAAGACCGCGAAGTCTACATCCAGCGTGGACAGGTCGAGAGCCATGTGGGCGCTCGACTGGCAGGTGTCCAGCAGGATGAGCGCGCCAACCGCGCGCGCAGCAGCCGTGATGGCGGCGACCGGGGAGACGGCACCCGTCACATTGGAGACGTGTGTGAAGGCCACAAGGCGCGTATTTGGCGTGATGACCGACAGGGTGTCGAGGTCGATGCGGCCGTCCGGGGTCAGGTCGAGCCATGCCAGTTCAGCGCCCGTGCGCGCACACAGTTGCTGCCAGGGAACGATGTTCGCGTGGTGCTCGGCGCGCGTGCACACGATGCGGTCGCCGGGTCCCACGCGCATAGGCGCGGCCTCGTCCCCGCCCAGGCCGCAGGACGCGTTACCCATCGATAGGGCGACCAGGTTGATGGCCTCGGTGGCGTTCTTCGTCCACACGATCTCGTCCGGGTTTGCACCCACGAACGAGGCCAGGGTGCCCCTCGCGCTCTCGAAGGCGTCGGTCGCTTCGTCACCCAGCAGGTGCGTGCCCCTGTGGACGGCACCGTTGGAGCGTCGGTAGAAGTCAGCCTCGGCGTTGATAACGGCACTCCGGCTTTTGCGAGGTCGCCGACGCATCGAGGTACGCAATGGGTGCCCCGCCGCGCCCGACGCGACTCAGGATCGGGAAAGTCTGATCGGATCGCGTCGAGCTCGGCGGCGGTGAAGTCCTTGGACACGGGTATCAGAGACCCAGGTACTTGTCGTAGCCGTTCTCTTCGAGTTCGTCGGCCAGCTCGGGGCCACCCTGGGCGGCGACGTGGCCGTCGACGAACACGTGAACGTGGCTGGGCTTGATGTAGCGCAGGATGCGGGTGTAGTGCGTGATCAGCATGACGCCGCAGCCGGTCTCGCCGTGGACGCGGTTGACGCCCTCGGAGACGATGCGCAGCGCGTCGACGTCAAGGCCGGAGTCAGTCTCGTCGAGGACGGCGAAGGAGGGCTTGAGCAGCTCCATCTGAAGGATCTCCAGGCGCTTCTTCTCGCCGCCGGAGAAGCCGACGTTGACGTCGCGCTCGGCGAAGTCGGGGTCCATGCGCAGGTTTTCCATGGAGGTCTTCATCTCCTTGACCCACGTACGCAGGGCGGGAGCCTTGCCATCGATAGCGGTCTTGGCGGTGCGCAGGAAGTTGGAGACGGACACGCCCGCAACCTCGACGGGGTACTGCATGGCCAGGAACAGGCCAGCCTTGGCGCGCTCGTCGACGCTCATGTCGGTGATGAGCTGATCGTCGAGCCAGGCTTCACCGGAGGTGATCTCGTAGTCGGGGTGACCCGGCGAGGGCGTAGGCCATGGTGGACTTACCGGAGCCGTTGGGACCCATGATGGCGTGGATTTCGCCGGAGTTGATGGTGAGGTTGACGCCCTTGAGGATTTCCTTGGGACCCTCGGCGGTCTCGACGGAGACGTGCAGGTCCTTAATGCGCAGAGTCGACATGTGTATTCCTTAAAGCTCAGTTGTTACGGGACTTGGCCAGCTCGGCCTCGACGGTTGCCATGAGGTGCTCGACCACCTCGGGGACGCCAATCTGGTTGATCAGCTCGGCGAAGAAGCCGCGCACGACCAAGCGGCGGGCCTCGGCCTCCGGGACGCCACGGCTCATCAGGTAGAAGAGCTGCTCGTCGTCGAAGCGACCGGTCGCGGACGCGTGGCCCGCACCTTCAATTTCGCCGTTCTCGATCTCGAGGTTGGGCACGGAGTCGGCCTTGGCACCTTCGGTGAGCACGAGGTTACGGTTCAGCTCGTAGGTGTCCGTGCCGTCGGCGGCCTCGCGGATCAGGCAGTCGCCGATCCACACCGAGTGTGCGTCCTTGCCCTGCAGGGCTCCCTTGTAGGTGACGCGCGAGAAGCACTTGGGCTGGGAGTGGTCAACGAACACTCGGTGCTCGAGGTGCTGGCCGCCGTCCACGAAGTAAATGCCGAGCATGGTCAGCTCAGCGCCAGGACCGCGGAAATCGGTATCCGCGCACAGACGCACAAGGTCGCCGCCGAAGGTGACGACGATGTGGGTGAGTTTAGAGTCGCGGCCCAGGGCCAGGCGCTGGTTCGAGGCGTGCAGGACAGTGTCGTCCCATTCCTGCAGCGACACGACGGTCAGGTTCGCGCTATCACCGGTCTCGACCTCGACGGTTTGGTTCAGAGCGGCCTGCGCGGAGCCGGCGTGCGAGAGGATGACGGTGGCCTTGGAGAAAGCACCTGCGCGAATCATGAGGTGCTGCGCACGGGTGCCCTCGACGTTAGCAACGTTGATGCGCACCGGAGCGTCCAGCTCGGCTTCGGCCGGGATCTCAACGACCGTCGCCTGCTCGAAGCCGTTCCAGGCGACGACGGCGGTGCGGTCGCCGGGAGCCAGGACGGTGCCCAGGCGCTTGTCATCACGCGCGACGGTCTCGACGGTAACCGGCGCGGGAGCGTCCACCGTGACGGGGGCATCGCCCGCGTCGTAGTTGGCGGGTTCAAACAGGCGCTCGATGCGACGCATCGGGGTGAAGCGCCAGTCCTCTTCGCGACCGTGCGGCACGGCAATGTCGTCCAGCTCGAAGGAGGTCGGGCGGTCGGCGCGCGAGGGGTGCGCCTTCTCGGAGCCGCCCCCGTGCGAGTGGGCCTTGTTCATGGTCTCGGCAATAGTGTTGGGGGTCGTCATCAGCCGACGGATCCTTCCATCTGCAGTTCAATGAGGCGGTTGAGCTCGAGGGCGTACTCCATGGGCAGCTCCTTGGCGATCGGCTCAACGAAGCCACGCACGATCGTCGCCATGGCCTCGTTCTCGTCGAGGCCTCGGCTCATGAGGTAGAAGAGCTGATCGGCGCTCACCTTGGTGACGGTGGCTTCGTGCCCCATCTCAACGTCATCGGTGCGCACATCCACGTAGGGGTATGTGTCGGTACGCGAAATCTTGTCCACCAGCAGGGCATCGCACAGCACGTTCGACTTAGAGTGACGGGCACGCGCGTTGACCTGGACGAGGCCACGGTAGGACGTGCGGCCACCGCCGCGCGAGACGGACTTCGACACGATGGAGGACGAGGTATGGGGTGCCATGTGCACCATCTTGGCTCCGGTGTCCTGCTGCTGGCCGGGGCCAGCGAAGCCGATGGACAGGGTCTCGCCGCGGGCGTGCTCGCCCATGAGGAAGCAGGCGGGGTACTTCATGGTGATCGCGGCCCCCATGTTGCCGTCGACCCATTCCATGGTGCCGCCTTCTTCGACGATAGCGCGCTGGGTGACCAGGTTGAGGACGTTCGTCGACCAGTTCTGGATTGTCGTGTAGCGAACGCGTGCGTCCTTCTTCACGAAGATTTCAATGACGCCGGAGTGCAGAGAGTTCTCGTCGTAAATCGGGGCGGTGCAGCCTTCGACGTAGTGGACGTAGGATCCCTCGTCGGCAATGATGAGCGTGCGCTCGAACTGGCCCATCGCGGACGTGTTGATACGAAAGTAGGCCTGAAGCGGGATGGTCACGTGCACTCCCTTGGGGACGTACACGAAGGAACCACCCGACCATGCAGCCGTGTTCAGCGCGGAGAACTTGTTGTCGCCCGCGGGCACGCACTTGCCGAAGTATTCCTCGAAGATCTCGGGATACTCACGCAGACCGGTGTCGGTATCCGTGAAAATGACGCCCTGGCGCTCGAGGTCTTCCTGGATCTGCTGGTAGACGACCTCGGACTCGTACTGGGCAGCGACGCCGGAGACCAGGCGGGCCTTCTCAGCTTCGGGGATACCCAGGCGGTCGTAGGTGTCACGGATTTCTTCGGGCAGGTCCTCCCAGTCATTGACCTGTCGATCCGTGGGACGCACGTAGTACTTGAAAGCGTCGAAATCAACGTGGGAGAGGTCCGGACCCCACGCCGGCATCGGCTTGCGCTCGAACAGCTCCAGCGCCTTCAGGCGACGCTCCCGCATCCACTGCGGCTCGCCCTTGACATCCGAAATAAAACGGACAATTTCTTCATTAATGCCGGTGGGGACATCCTTGGAGTAGTCGTCGGAATCGTGCCAACCGTATTCGTAACCGCCAATCGACTCGATGATCTCGTCATCGGTCATACGACGGTCTTCAGCGCCCACGGCGGGTGCCTGCGTCATAGTTGTGTCAACCTCTCGTTCTTACCTGTGTGCTACTTGCGTCGCACATTCCTCGCGCCCGGGCGGATGATGGGCATGCCCACCGGGATGTGGGTGGTGCACACGTGTCCCCCGCCCGCAAGCGTGGAAAGTCTCTGGACGTGCACGTCGAGCAGCTTGCCAAAGGCAATCGTCTCGGCGTCGCACAGCTGGGGGAAGTCCCCCGCTACATTCTGGATTGGGCAGTGACCCTGGCACAGTTGAACGGCCAGCGTGCCACCTCCAATGTCTCGGACTGTCGCGGCGTATCCGTCCTGCGTAAGCGCGTCGGCAAGCGCCTGAGCACGGACTCGAGGGTCCGATCCCGCGTCACGCACGATGGGCGCGTAACGGCGCTCGATCTCGCGCGAGCGCGCAGCTGCGAAAGACTCGACGGCCTCCTCACCCCCGACTTGCCCCAGGTATCCCAGTGCCTTGGAAGCCAAGTCGGAGTATCCGTCGGCGAGGTGGATGTGTGCCCGCTCGGTGGCGACGTAGTGACGCGCGGGGCGCCCGCGCCCCCGCTTGGAGGGCGCACCGGGTTCGTGCTCAGCGATCTCCTTGGACTCCAGCAGCAGCGTGATGTGGCGGCGCACGGCCGCCGTCGTCAGGCCGAGGACCTTGGCGATCGCCGAGGCCGTCACCGGCCCCTTTTCGACGATGAGATCGAGCACCTGCTGACGAGTTGTGGCGTCTACTTCTTCGGCCACCTGTCCTCCGCTCCGACACGCAAGTCGCGCGCCCCAATCCGTGCTTTTCTCTGGGAAGAAGTCTACGCTAATTTGGATAAAGAGGCGTTGCGAAAAGCGTGTCAGAGTGTTGCACGACCCACATGTCGAGGGACTTATGGCCTATTACCTGACAATCAACGAAGCCAGGGCGCCCCCGGCTCTCGGAGGCCTTTCCAGCCACGGCCTCGTGCGGCGTGCGCGGCCATGATGCCGATGACGGTCGAAGGATTGTGCAGGCGACCGGCAAGCACCCATTCCATGGCGTCGGTCAGTGAGACCCACGCGTACTCCATGGTTGCTTCCTCATCCTCGCGCTCAAAGGTCGTGCCCGTGGGTGCGAGGTCTCGTGCCAAGAAGACGCGAATAGGCTCCGTCGATCCGCCGGGCGAGGTGTAAAAGTCAACGAGCGTGTCCCAACGCCCGGCGCTCAGGTCCGCCTCTTCCGCAAGTTCACGCTCGGCTGCAACCAGAGGATCCTCACCGGGGATATCAAGCAGTCCAGCGGGAATCTCCCACAGCGACGCGCGCACCGGGTGTCGGTACTGGCGCTCGAGGAGAATTTCCTCGGCACCGGCCTCGCCGCGTATCACGACGACAGCGACGGCACCGGGGTGGCGGGTGTACTGACGGACAACGGGTTCCTCGCCCTCCACGACCACGACACGGTCCTCCACCATGTCCACGATACGGCCGCTCCACACGACCTCGCTCGCTGCGACCTTGTGTGGGGTCGGCTGGTCAGCGATCGCGCGGACCTGCTCGCTCGACAGAAAAATGCATGTCGTCTCTCATTCCTTCTCGTCCGAGCGCGATGAGTAACGTCCCACGTGACGCTTCAACGCAGCTTCAATCAGCCCCGCGAACAGCGGATGCGGGCGCGTCGGACGACTCTTAAACTCCGGATGCGCCTGCGTTGCAACATAGTAGGGGTGCAGAGCCGAATCAAGCTCGACGAACTCAACAAGTGAGCCATCCGGAGAGGTTCCGCAAACCTTCAAGCCTGCCTGTTCGAGGCGGTCGCGGTAGGCATTGTTGACCTCGTAACGGTGACGATGCCGCTCACTCACATCGGTCGTGCCATAGGCTGCGGCAACAATCGAATTCGGAACGAGCCGTGCGGGGTATGCACCGAGTCGCATTGTTCCGCCCATATCACCGTCTCCATCAACGAATTCATGCTGGTCGGCCATCGTATGAATGACGGGCTCGGTCGTGTCGGGATCCATTTCGGTCGACGAAGCACCGGGGATGCCAGCGAGATGTCGGGCAGCCTCAATGACCATGCACTGCAGTCCCAGGCACAGGCCCAGCGTCGGAACACGATGCTCGCGTGCCCAGCGCAACGCGCCAAGCTTGCCTTCAATACCACGAATGCCGAAGCCTCCAGGGACGACAATCGCGTCGACGCCAGCGAGCTCGCGGGCAGCCCCTTCGGGTGTCTCGCACGTATCCGACGCAACCCAGCGAATATCAACTCGGGCGTTGTTCGCGAAACCGCCGTGCTTGATCGCCTCAGACACCGATAGATACGCGTCATGCAGGTCGATGTACTTGCCGACGAGGGCAACCTCAAGGCGGTGCTTAGGAGAATGCACGCGCTCCAGAAGTTCCTTCCATTCCTTCCAATCGACGTCGCGGAAGGACAATCCGAGGCGCTGGACGAGGTAGGCGTCGAGGCCCTCTCGATGCAGCGTCAGCGGCACGTTGTAGATGGAAGGAACGTCGGCGCATTCGATGACCGCTTCGCGGTCAACATCGCACATGAGAGCGACCTTCGACTTGACTCCCTCGGGTAGCGCACGATCAGTGCGCAGCACGAGCGCGTCCGGCGCGATACCAATTGATCGCAGTGCGCTGACGGAATGCTGCGTCGGCTTCGTCTTCAGTTCGCCGGCTGCGGGCAGGAAAGGAATCAGCGACACGTGCACGAAAGCAACGTTCGAGCGGCCGAGGTCGTGGCGCACCTGACGGGCTGCTTCGAGGAACGGCTGCGATTCGATATCGCCAACTGTTCCACCAATTTCCGTGATGATGACGTCAGGACGCTCACCGTTCTCATCGGGCTGAGCCTGACGACGCATGACGTTCTTGATTTCGTCGGTGATATGAGGAATAACCTGAACCGTATCACCCAGGTATTCGCCGCGACGCTCCTTGGCAATGACCGTGGAATACACCTGGCCGGTGGTCGCATTAGCGGCACCCGACAGGTTCACATCGAGGAAGCGCTCGTAGTGGCCAATATCCAGATCGGTCTCCGCACCATCCTCAGTGACAAAAACCTCGCCGTGCTGGAAGGGGTTCATTGTACCGGGATCGACGTTGATGTAGGGATCGAGCTTCTGCATGACCACGTGCAGGCCCCGCGAACGAAGGAGCCTCCCCAAGCTGGAGGCGGTCAGGCCCTTGCCCAATGAAGAGACGACGCCGCCCGTCACAAAAATATGCTTGGTCATGGAATTTTCCGCACGCACTGTGCGCATTGAAGTACTCACCATGGAACTTCAGCTTAACACTGCACGAACGACTCGTCCCCCGCTGACCTGGGCAGGTCAGCGGGGGACGACGAAGCAAATCGCGTCGTGACGCGCTTTACTTGTTGCTCGGGATGACAGACTGTGCGCCGGAACCCACGCCGTAGGCGCGCGCTCCGGTCGCCTTGGTCGACAGGGCGAGCGCGGTATCGACCGTCGCGAGGGTGGTACCCACCGAATCGACGGTCGTCACGGCGGTGCCGGCGCTGCGGATGCGGGAGATCATCGCGTCGCGCGAGGAAGCATCACCCACGACCACGCCGGAGGTGGAGCCGACGGCCTGCGCCATGCCCACCCAGGCGTCAGGACTCGTGGGAGCGGACGAGGCCGTGGCCGCACTCTGTGCACGCGCACCGATAGCAACGAGGGTCGTGGCCTTGCCGGCGGGATCCTCGTCGATCATCATGAGCGGGGTCGACTTGTCGGTGAGGATCTGGCGCAGCAGGTCGGTCTCGGAGCCGCTCGAGGTCAGGACCTGGACGATGGAGTAGCCCACGACGCCATCGGCGCTGGCGGTCTTAGCGGCGGCAGATTCAAGGTGAGAGGCCAGCGACGTCGACAGCGTGGCACGGTACTGGCTCATGGAGGTGGACTGCCAGTTGTCGGTCAGCGTCACGCGGCCGACGACGGACGCACCCGCGTCGGTCAACGTGGAGCGTACAGCGGCCACATCATCGTCGGAGGCACCGGGCAGTACAACGAGCGCGACCTGGGTGCCGGTCAGCGAGCCGGTCAGGGACGAGGACGCGAGGGCCTTGAGGCCCGCGGCTTCAGCTTCGGCCTGTGCGCTTAGCTGCGGGTCGGAGGCGGCCGCAGACGACGAGCGGTTCATGCCCGTGTTGATCGTGCGCTGCAGGGGCCCGGCCCCCAGGACGACGCCAACGGCCAGCGCCATGAAGATCCCGATGATCGAGACAACGTGGTAACGGAAGTTAATCATTGGGTTCCTCCAGCAAGATGCGGCAGCGACGTAAAAGAGCGACGTGATCGGGTACAGCAGATCGTTACCCCACGGGGTGGACCACAGGGCGACGCCCATGAGAATGACTGCGACGACCGCAAGCATCACGAGCGTCCATCCGCGCGGGCGGGGACGGAATGTGGCAGCGACGGCGTGGGCTCCGATCAGGCGCGAGCCGCACGCAAGGCGCGAGAAGAAGGCCGGGGCGACGAGGGAACGCCCTGCGTCGACCAGCTCGGCCTCTCCGTAGGAGACGCCGGCAGTCACGACAGCACTGGCATCCGAATGGGCTGCGACGACCATTGCGGCATCAAGTGACGTTCCGGACATCGCGACAGAGTCGTAGACGATGCCCATACGATCTAGGCGCTCGGAGCCGGGAGCCAGGCCGTCACCGCCGACGCGCACGATGAAGGAGCTGGGCCTTTGCGGATCGCTTTCTCGCTCATGAGTTCGGCGTCCCCGATCACAGCATCGAGCGTCAGGTGCGCTTTGAGGGCGACGTCCGCTCCCCCGTCCACCGCCACGACGTAGGGTGCCGCTTCGGCGCGCCACCGCGCGAGCGCGCGCAGCTCACCAGCAGTGTCGGATGCATCAGTCACCAGCAGGATGGGACGGTTGCCGAGCTCGTGCAGCTGAGGAACACCCTCACCACGTAGGACAGTTGCTCCATCCTTCGCCAGATAGTCCTCGATCGCGCCCTCAAAACCCGCGAAGAGGGCTGCGGAGTCAGCGACCTCGATCTCGAGGTCCTCGTCCTCGACCCGCTTACCAGTGGCGATAACGGTGCTTTCGAGCAGCACTTTGCCGCCCGTAACCGTCACTTCCTGTCCTTCGCGCAGGGACATAATGTCCTGTCCCAGGTCATCCACGAGGAGGATACCGGCATCAAGAATGAGCCGTGGACCCAACGCGGCCGTGCGCCCCGTCAGCGAGGGCTGCGCGTTGAGGACTGCAACGGGGCCAGCAGCCACGAGCGCAGCGGCACTATCCTTGTCGAGGTCGGCAACGTTGATGACGGCGATGTCGCCCGTCTCAAGGCGCGTCGCCAGGTGCTTGGGCCGGTCGTCAATGCGAACCCGCCCGCTCCGGGCACTTGCTGTTGTTGAACGTGTGTCACTCATCCCTGCGATTGTGACACGGCGGAAGCCAGGACGCGCGATGCGTGGCGGCGCGCCGCCTGCGAGTGCGGATCCCCACCCATCATGCGGGTCAGCTCGGCCTCGCGCTCCGCGCCTGTCACCTCGCGGACGCTGGTCGTGCCATCAGTCTTTTCGATGACCAGGTGTTGGTCGCCGAAGGCTGCGACCTGAGCCAGGTGGGTGACGACGATGACCTGGCGCGATGCGGCAAGACGCTTCAGACGCGCACCAACCTCCGTTGCGGTCTGCCCGCCGATACCAGCGTCAATCTCGTCGAAGATAAACGTCGACGAGGCCTCAGTGCGCCCCAGCATCAGCTCCAGGGCAAGCATGACGCGCGAGAGTTCACCGCCGGATGCACCCTGGCCGAGCGGGCGCGCGGGCGCGTGCGGGTGCGGCTGGAGGCGGAAGACAACCGTCTCGCAGCCGTGCGAGGTCGGCTTGGTGGCCTCCAGGTCGATGTCAAGGGTCGCGTCGGGCATCGCGAGGGCGTGGAGCTCCTCATTGACGCCTGCGGCCAACTCGCGGGCCAGGCGCGTACGTGCCTTCGTCAGGCGCGCACCGACATCGAGGACGAGACTCTGAGCCGCGGCCAGCTCGCGCTCAACGACCTCGGGGTCCGAGGCCGGGGCAGACAGCTCATCCACGCGCGCTCGAGCGTCATCCGCCCAGGTCAGCAAAGACTCAACGTCGGCCGCACGCCCGCGCAGGACATCCTTGATGGCTGCACGTCGCGCATGAATCTGCGCGAGGCGCTCCGGATCCGCATCCAAGCGGGACAGGTAGACCGCGATGTCGTCTGCCAGTGCATCCAATTCGAGTGCCTGACTACGCGCCCGCCCGGCGAACTCTGCCACGGCCTCGTCGAAGCGAGAGGCGTCATCCAGCTGAGCGTAGGCACTGCGCGCGGACTCGACCGCCCCCGAAAAGTCGCCACGATCATCGCCCTTCAGGAAGCCCTGTGCGACGCCCATGAGCGCGCGCAGATCCTCGACGTTGGTCAGGCGTGAGGCCTCGCGAACCAGCTCTTCCTCCTCACCTACCTGGGGATCCAAGGCCTCGATCTGAGCCAAGGCCGCGCGCAGATCCTCCAGTTCCTCCTCGCGTTCGCTCGCGTCCCCAAGCAACGCATCGAGGCGGTGCTTCGCGTCCACAGCGGCGCGGAAAGCCTCGCGGTATTCCTTCACCAGAGCGGCGTGCGCAGTACCACCAAACTGGTCGAGAGCACGGCGCTGGGCGGCTTCCCCCGTCAGGCGAACCTGATCGGCCTGACCGTGAATCGTCACCATCGAACCGACGATCTCAGAGAGCGCGGAGGCAGGGAACGGGCCGCGAACCCCAGGTGCGCGCGCGACCTGCCGGCCGCTCTCACGGAGCGTCCAACGATCAGCTCGCCGCCCTCGACGACGCCACCGGCTTCCTCGACGCGGGCAGCCACCTCCTCAGTCACCGAAAAAATACCGTCGACTGAGAGACGATCCGCGCCCGAGCGCACGAGCGCCGCATCCGCGCGAGCCCCCAGCAGAAGCTGCAGGGAGGACAAGATCATCGTCTTACCCGCGCCCGTCTCGCCCGTCACGACGACCAGACCGCCTCCAATCTCGACATGCGCAGAAGCGATCACGCCGAGATTAGCGATATCGAGAGACTCAATCACCGTGGGCCATCCCTCCACCCGCGCACGGGAAGATTGAACTTGCGCACGAGGCGCGCCGAAAAGGGCGTGTCATCCACACGCACCAGCTGCACCGGCGAAGAACCCACGCGAGCGCGGACCACTGCCCCGTCCGGAACAGTCATCCGACGCAAGCCGTCGCACCACATCTCGGGAGCCGTCCACATGTCATCGAGCACAACGATCTCCACGCAGGCCGAGGGTCCCCACCACGAGCGGGCGGGTGAACAGGCCATGCGCGGCCAGCGGGGCGACGACAATTGCCTCCGTGTCGGGCCACACGACGGGGCCACCCGCCGAAAACGAATAAGCTGTCGAACCCGTCGGAGTTGACAGGATCATGCCGTCGGCACCGTAGGTCGACACCTCCTGACCATCGACGACCAGCGCAAAATGCACCGGATGAGCGACGTCCGTGTGCATGATGACAGCCTCGTTGAGGGCCCAGTCCGAGGCCCTCGAACCGTCCGAGCGCTCCATCGTAACGTCCAACGTCATGCGTCGTTCGACGGTGAAGTCCCCCTCGGCAATCTTGCGCGCGAGGTCGCCCGTGCCCGTCGAACCGAGCTCCGTCAAGAACCCCATGTGCCCGGCATTGACACCGAGGAGTGGCACGCCCAGAGCGCGTGCACTCGAGGCGGCCACGAGGAACGTGCCATCACCACCGATCGACAGCACCAAATCGATGCCACCCGAGGACGCATCCTCGACGACCTCAATCCCCCGCTCCGCCAGCGCATGCGTGAGCGTCACCGCGCTGGTCACAGCATTCGTTCGGTTGCGATGGCGCACCATCAGTACTCGAGTCACAACGCTCCTCCTGCAGGTCCCTCGGCGACGGCACGACGGATGTGCTCCGTCAGCTCCTGCGGGTTGATCGGCTCCGGGTAGTCGCGGCGCATGTACAGAAAATACTCGACGTTGCCGGAGGGGCCGGGCAACGGGGACGGCGCGATGGCGGCGATGTCCAGCCCCAGGCCGATGGCACAACGCGCCACGTTTTCAACAGTTTCGACGTGGTGTTCAGGGTTGCGCACCACTCCCCCGTGGCCCAGGCGCTCCTTGCCGATCTCGAACTGGGGCTTGACCATCAGCAAAAAGTCAGCGTCGGGTGCCGCCGCCGCAACCAGCGCAGGTAGAACGAGAGTCAGCGAAATGAAGGACATGTCGCCCACGACGATGTCCGGTGCCGGAGCAACCGAGGCGGGATCCAGCGTGCGCACGTTCGTGCGGTCGTGGACCTCAACGCGAGGATCGGACTGCAGCTTCCACGCAAGCTGGCCGTAGCCAACGTCAACGGCAACGACCGAAGCAGCTCCGCGCCGCAGCAGAACGTCAGTAAAACCTCCCGTCGATGCGCCAGCGTCGAGCGCGCGCCGCCCCTCGATCAGAGGAGCCTTCTCACCGAGCGTGTCCAGCGCACCTGCGAGCTTGTGCGCCCCACGCGACACGTACTCGGGATCGTCCGACTCCTCGACGATGATCGCCTGCGCCGGATCCATCTGTCGGGCGGGTTTCAGGACAACCTGGCCGTCAAGCTTGACCCGACCATCCTCAATCATCTGCGCTGCTGCCGAGCGCGACTTCGCCAGGCCTCGGCGCACCAACTCCGAATCGATCCGTCGCAACTTCACGCGTCGCTCCTCCCCTGCTCACGCGCTCCGACGCGCGCCGCGGAACCTTGCATCTCCGCGGGCACGTCGGCCGACAGCGCCCGCCGAAGGTCGGCCTCAATGACCTGAAGCGTCGAGATTTGCATCTGCACGCCAAGCTCATCGAAGCCGACCAGACGGGCAGCCGTCTGTTCACTCAGGGCCATCAGGCCTCGTCGTCCATATCTGCCGTCGCCTCCAGCAGGGCCTCCAGTTCCTCCTCACCGGGCAGGAACGCGGGGGTCTCCTCGCTGGGTTCGGGAAGTTCGTCGGCAGCCTCGGCCACCGCAAAGTCTTCATCAGCAGCTGCGTCAACGGCGAGGGCCTCAGGTTCGGCCACGATGCCTGCCGGATCGTCGTTGTCGACGACAGTAATCTCAGGGCAGGTCACCGGATTACCGGAGCCGTCCGACCATTCCCAGGCAGCAGCGGCGAGCGCGCGGTAGGAGTCGATGGAAATCGTCACCGCGTCGGTCAGTTCGATGTCATCCAACGTCAGCGTACCGCCGCGCGTCACCTTGGCGACCTGCGACAGGCCGCAGGTCCACGTGCCGTCGCGATGGTGCTTGGGAGCCGGGTGGGCCTCCAGCATGCCGCGCATATCAAGTGCCAGGTATGTGGGACGCTGGCCGCGAGGAGCACGCAAAACCGCGCGAGCCTGGTGGACACCGGTCAGCACGTGCATCGCGGGGACGCCAGCTGCGACGGCACCCATAATGTCGGTCTCAAGGCGGTCGCCCACTGCCATCGGGTTCGTGGCACCAACGAGCTGGCTCGCGCGGCGGTAGATACCCGGCTCGGGCTTGCCACCGGCGGTGGGACGCTTGCGGGTCGCGTGCTGAATCGCACGCACCAGCGAGCCATTACCGAGCGCCTGGCCGCGCTCGACGGGCAGGGTCGCGTCAAGGTTCGAGGCATAGAAGGCAGCTCCGCGTTCAATCGCGAAAGCTCCCTCGGACAGGAGAGTCCAGTTAACCTCCTTGTCGAGGCCCTGCACGACGGCAGCAGGCTCGTCGTCGGCACTGTCCACCAGCTCAAAGCCCTGCTCTTCGAGAGCCTGGCGCAAACCGGGACCGCCGAGTACGAAGACCTTGGCACCCTCGTCGAGTTCCTCCGCCATGATGGCGGCAATGTCCATAGCCGACGTCATGACCATCTCGGGGGTCGCCTCGAAGTCCATGCTGTTGAGCTTGTCGGCCACCTGCCGCGGGGTGCGCATCGCGTTGTTCGTGACGAACGCGGAGGCCATGCCCATCGTGCGCGCCTCGATAACGGACGAGGCAGCGTGCTCGATCCGCTCGTCACCGGACCACGCCGTACCATCGAGGTCAAGCAACGCGCAGTCATATTCCTCGGCCAGTGCGTTCTTGCAGCCGCGCAGCGGTGAACGCTTATCATCAACGTCGGCGTCCTGGAACAGGGCAACGTCAACGATCTCGGTATCCTCAACCTCGGCGGGCATCTCCGCAATGACAGCCTCGGCTTCGTCCACGCGACCCAGTTCCGTCAGGCGCTCAGCCTTGACCTCCATGAGACGGCGGCGGAGCTCGTCATCGGCCGATTCCGGCAGCACGGCAAGCGCATCGTCGACGATCACGAGGCCGACGTCGGACTGACCGAGGTCAGCACGTGCGCCGGAGGAGACGAGTACCAGCTCGACCTGTTCCGCAAGATCCAGAGTCGTGGAGTCGGTTGCGTCGATGATCTCAACGGCCTTCTCGGGGATGGCCAAGCCCGCGCTCCGCGTCGGCTTCGACAGCGCGCAGCGAGTCATCCCCACGCATGCGTCGCACGGCGCGCACTTCGCGCAGCGCCTCCTCATAACGACCCGAGGCGTACGCGGTCAGAGCAGCGGCCTCGCGAACGACATCGACGCGACCCGCACGGCTCACAGCAGCCTGGGCATGCTGGTAGGCGGCCTCGGGATCGAGATCAATCAGCTGACCGGCCATCACCAGATGACGCGCAACAATGTCACGGTTGGGACCCGACAGCGTCGCCAGCGCGCGCATAGCATCACGGTCAAGCTCCTGGGAACTCACGCCAGCAGGAATCGTCGGCTCATTGCCGTTAGGAGACACGTACTCGTCAGTCGACGAATAGTTCTGGTAGGCGACATCGTTGCGCCGCTCATTCTGACGAGGCCCTGCGACCGTCGCGCTCAAAACGGCCGCCCTCACGTCGGTCACCGCGCAAGCCTCCGCGACGGTCATCACGACGCTGGAAGCCACCACGGCCGCCCCGGCGATCATCACGACCACCAAAATCGCGGCGCTGACCATCACGACGCTGGAAATCACGCTCACCATCACGACGATCATCACGACGGAAACCACCACGATCGTCACGACGCTGGAAGCCACCACGATCACCCCGGCGATCATCACGGCCACCAAAATCACGGCGCTGGAAATCACGCTCACCATCACGACGATCATCACGACGGAAACCACCACGATCGTCACGACGCTGGTAACCGCCTCGACGATCATCAAAGCCACCGCGACGATCATCACGACGCTGATAGCCACCACGATCACCCCGGCGATCATCACGGCCACCAAAATCACGACGCTCACCATCACGACGCTGGTAACCGCCACGATCATTGTTGCGTTCCCGCCACTGGGGCTGACGCTTCGAGTAATCACCACGGCCGAATCCGCCGCGTCCTTGAGTCTCTTCTGCCATGGTGCCTAACCTCTATTCCTGCGCTCGTCGGCGCTCTTGTCTGTGGTGCGCTACAGGCGCGTTCAACCACCCAAGTTTAGACGACGTTACGTCTGTTGGAAGGGGTGGGTGTGTAAAAGGAGAGGGATGACACCGCGTGGTGCGGTGTCATCCCTCTCGATCTGG